>CZKM01000429.1_pt3 | contig 12964 bp, 6 predicted proteins | sample 1122481 | NCBI WGS metagenome assembly CZKM01 (sample SAMEA3539301, study PRJEB10725) | soil metagenome | biome: tundra; feature: field; material: soil | place: USA | collected 2010-05 | depth 0.15 m | reverse complement strand
TTCAGACATGGCCGGGGTGGTGCGAACCTTGGAAACGGGCCTGCCACGGTTGGCTGCGGATCGAGACCGGCTGCGGAGCATCTGTGCATGGCCCTGGATTGTTAGTCTCAACTTGCACGCGAACTAGAATAAGCCAGGTGGATGGCACGACCTTCCAGCTCGGCCCCTACGGCGGTAATAACGCGCTCCTGATGGGCTCTACCTATCCCAGTTCCGGCACCCTCACGTTCACAACGCCGCAGGCATATAATTCGCTGGCTATCCTGGCAACTTCCGCCAACGGCGGCGGCAACGGCACTTTCGTTCTGAACTTCACCAATGGCGCCAGGAGCCCGACCTATGCTCTCAACGCCCAGGATTGGTACACCACCACCACCAATGTCGCTCTTCAAGGCTTTGGCCGCCTCAACCTTGGCCAGAGCACGCTCTCCACCGAGAATCCGGGCTAGAACAATCCGAACTTCTACCAAACCACGCTGAACCTGGCCGCTCTCGGCTCGAATCTGCCTATCGCCTCGATCACCTTCACCAAACCCGGCAGCAGCGGCAGCTCGGGCATTTTCGTGGTGAGTGGCGTTGTCATGCCGTCAGCGGTCAACATCACCCAACAGCCGCAATCCACCACCAACGTGGTGCCGGCTCAAAGCGCCACGTTCAGCGTCGTTGCGATGGGAACCCCGCCCCTGAGCTATCAATGGTACTACAGCACCAACGGCAGCGCCGGCACCTTTGCGGCACTGGCCGACCAAACCAACACCAGCCTGGTGTTAAGTCCGGTGTTGCAAACCACCAACGCTGGTTTCTTTTTTGCCGTCGTGACCAATGGCGCGAGTGCCGCCACCAGCTCGGTCGCGGCCCTTACCATTTATCGAGCGCCGGTCATTGCCCGCCAGCCGGCCCCCACCAACCTGGTGCTCCTGGCTGGCACGAGCAATACGTTTTCCGTGGCCGCCAACGCCGCCCTGCCGGTCTATTATTTCTGGCGTACCAATGGAAGTTTCCTCCCCGGCGCGACGAGTGCCGCCCTCACTTTCACCAGCCTCCAGGTCCCCAACTCCGCCACCTACAGCGCCGTGGTCAGCAACGCTTATGGCTCGATTACCAGCAGCCTCGTCGCCTTGACCGTGTTGCCGGCGCCTACCTATCCTTATGCGCAATTAGTCCTGGCCGCCTACCCCGTCTCTTATTGGCGTTTGGATGAAACCGCCGGAACCGTGGCGTACGACTGCTTCGCCGGTAACAACGGCATCTACAACAAAGTCCTCCTCGGCCAAACCGGCAACCCTCTCCTGGACACCCACAAGGCCTCGCGGTTCGGCTCCTTGGCTTCCGCCAACAGCCTGGTGACCAACATGGTGATCGACTTCGCCACTTCCGGCAGCGCGACGTTCTCCATCGAAGCCTGGGTCAACGGCGGGACTCAGAGCGCCGACAATGGTCTGGTGACCAAAGGCACAGGCGGCGGCGGCGAGCAATTCAACCTCGACTGCGGCGGCTCCGGCCACGCCTTTCGTTTCTTTGTGCGCGACATTACTGGCAGCGCTCACCTGGCCACCAGCACCGTGGCCAACAACAACAAATGGCACCCCCTGGTCGGCGTTTGCGACCAGGTCCACAGCAACGTGGTTCTCTATGTCGATGGCGCCAACGCGGCCCAGACTTCCATCATCCCGGGCAGCGGCATCCTCAGTTCCGCCAGTTCGGTGAGCATCGGCTCACGCCAATCCGCCGCCGCTTCCTACGACCTTCAGTTCGTCGGCTTGATGGAAGAAGTGGCGATCTACAACTACGCGTTGAGTTCGAGCCAGGTGCAAGCCCACTACGGCGCGGTCGGCAATCGAGCACCGGTGTTCGTCAAGAATCCGTTCGCCGAGCCAGACGTCAATGCCGGGCAGCTCTATTCCGGCACTGTTGCCACTAACGCTACCGATCCGAATGGAGATTCCCTCACGTTCGCCAAGGTCAGCGGCCTAGCCTGGCTGAGCGTTGTCACCAACGGCACGCTATCCGGGACGCCGGCCAACTCCGATTCCGGCACCAACAGCTTTGTCGTGCAGGCAACCGATCCCGGCGGCTTCTCCGGCAGTGCGACGATGTACCTCTATGTGAACGGCGCACCGTCGTTCATCAACAATCCATTTACAGAATCGAGCGTCAACGCCGGGCAGCTCTATGCCAGCACCATTGCCGCTAACGCTATCGACCCGAACGGCGATCCCCTCACGTTCGCCAAGATCAGCGGCCCAGCCTGGCTGAGCGTCGCCTCCAACGGCACGCTATCTGGGACGCCAGCCAACTCCGATTCCGGCACCAACAGCTTTGTCCTGCAGACAACCGATCCCGGCGGCTTATCCGGCGGCGCAACGATGTACCTCTATGTGAACGGCGCGCCGTCCTTCATCAACAATCCTTTTACCGAGCCAGGCGTCAACGCAGGCCAGCTTTACTCCGGCACCGTTACTACTAACGCCATTGATCGGAATGGGGATCCCCTCACGTTCGCCAAAGTGAGCGGTCCAGGGTGGCTGAACGTAGCGAGTGACGGCACCCTCTCCGGCACACCGGTCTCCAGTGACGCCGGGTCGAGCACCTTTGTGTTGAGCGCCACCGACCCAGGCGGCTTGTCGGCCAGCGCGACTCTGAACATTACGGTGTCCCCGGCGCCACCGCTCACCTCCGCCATCGTTTTCCAGGGCTCCAGCCTCCTCCTGAGCTGGAGCGGAGGTATCGCGCCCTGCTACCAGGTCCAGACGGCGACCAATCTTGCTGCGCCGGATTGGCAGCCCGTCGGGACTGCGACCAGCACGACTAATCTGCTGGTTTCCCCCACCAATACGGCTGCGTTCTATCGCATTCTCGGGCAATAGCGCTTTGAATCAAATGCCGAACCCAGGATGCCCGTGCCTTCCCAATCACAGAAACTTGACCACGCTCAAGGCGCAGGTGTATGAACTCTGTGCCAGCGATGGCAAGGCCGTGGCTGCTGGAAAGCTAATGAAGTTCGATCAACCAAATCTGCTACAACCGAGAGAGGACTACAATGAATCGACGTAATTTCTTTACCGCTGCTGCCGGCCTGAGTGCCACGGTGGCCCTGGGCGCTGACAGACCGGACATCACGCCGGCCACTTCCGCTAAGAAGCGCATCAAGCTCGGAATCTGCACCTATTGCTATTGGCATTTTCGTGATCCAAAAGTGTCCATTGAGACCGTCATCGAGAAAGCTGCCGATCTAGGGGTCGAGGGTCTCGACATCCTGCACCGGCAGATGGAGCTACCGGAAAAGGCACCCCTCACCACCGCTCATCGCGCCTACTTGCAGAATCTCAAACGCCACGCTTTTCGCAATGGTGTTGGCTTCGTGTGTTTGTCCAGCCACCAAAGCTTTCTCAGTCCTGACGCCGCGAAAGTCACCGACAACGTTGAGCACACCAAGAAGTGCATCGAGATTTGCTATGAGCTGGGGGTTCCTTCCATGCGCATCAACACCGGTCGCTGGGGAACCATCGAGGATTTCGACGAATTGATGAAGAAACGGGGCATCGAGCCGGTGCTGCCGGGTTATACCGAAGAGGAAGGATTCAAATGGGTGATCGACGGCATCCAACGTTGCTTGCCCAAAGCCGAAGAATGCGGCGTGATGCTTGCCCTCGAGAACCATTGGGGCCTCGCGCGCCTGCCCGAAGGCCAACTCCGAATCCTCAACAGCATCCAGTCCCCCTGGTTGGGCGCGCTTATGGATACGGGCAACTTCCTGGAAGACCCCTACGACAAGTTAAGAATGATCGCACCCAAGACTGTCTATGTGCAGGCCAAGACTTACTACGGCGGCGGGGAATGGTACACTCTCGATTTAAACTATACACGCATCGCGAAGATCCTCTCCGATGTGGGTTACACCGGTTACATTAGTTCGGAATACGAAGGAAAGGAGAACCCGGATATTGCCGTCCCCAAGAGCATCGCGCTGCTGCGCCAGACGTTGGGTGTATGAGAGTTGGGCTTCTTTCCCGACTCCTGGCAGCGCGCCTGCGCTTCCGGACCGTCATGCAGAAGTCGCGCACCCGGACCGCATTGCTGTGGCTGCTGGCCGGTTCGACGCCTCTGGCTTCGGCGGCCGATCAGCCGCCCGGCTATGCCGTGGTGGTCGCAAGGGCAACTCAAGCCGACCCCGCGTGGAAAGAGGTGGTCGCGGCGTTGGTGGCAAAGCACCACGCCACAGTGATTACCTACGATTCTGCCATAAAGGAAGCCCTGCCTGAAATGCAGCGATGTTTTCCGCGTTACGTCTGTTTTGTGGCGAAACCGAACGAGGTGAGCCGCGAGTTCGTTGCCCAGGTCCACCGGCTCACTCGGCACCTCGATGACGACCCGTACACCGATTGTTTCTGGGGCATTCTGACTGGTTATGATGGCACCGCCGCGCTGCGCCTGGCTCGGCTCAACCAGCCGCTGACCATCAGAAAAGCCGCAGCCGGCACCGACATCGCCCTCGCCCTCTGCGAGCAGGGCACCTGGTATTGTGAGCTTCAAAAGAATCGGATGGTGCGCAAAGAGCCCGGCCATGCAGCGGCGGAGTTGAAAGGGCCGGATGACACGACCAAAGCCCTGGTGGACCTGTTGAACGAGTATCATGCGGATTTATTCGTTACCTCAGGACACGCCACCGAACACGACTGGCAGATTGGCTATCGCTACCGGAACGGTTCGTTCGGCTGCGAGAAAGGCGTGCTCTACGGCCGAGATTTGGCGGGCCGGCGTTATCCTATCGAGGCCCCCAACCCGAAGGTTTATATGCCCGTGGGCAACTGCCTGATGGGCCACATCGATGGTCGGGACGCGATGGCGTTGGCATTCATGAATAGCGCCGGGGTAGCGCAGATGTTGGGTTATACGGTGACCACCTGGTTCGGTTACGCGGGGTGGGGCTGCCTGGATTATTTCGTCGAGCAACCGGGCCGCTACACTTTCACCGAGGCCTTCTTCGCCAACCAGCATGCGCTCATTCATCGGCTCGCAACCTACTTCCCCGAATTGCTGGAGGCCGACATCGACGAGAATGGCCGCACCAGCACAAGCATCATCGTTGGCCCCAAAGCCAAAGCGACCGGTTTGACCGCCGAGGATGGTCGGGGCCTCCTCTATGACCGGGATGCGATGGCGTTTTACGGCGACCCGGCCTGGCAGGCACGAATGGCCAAAACTGACCTCGCCTGGGACCAAGCGCTTAGCGAGAAGGATGGAGTATGGACGTTCGAAATCAAGCCCAGGCACGGCGCTCAAACCTTTGAGCCCATAAACCGGAACGGTTCCCAGCGCGGCGGCCGGCCCATCATCGCGTACCTGCCGCATCGCATCCGTCCAGCCCAGGTGTTGGAAGGCGCGGAATTGGCGCCGGTCATCACTGACGATTTTGTCCTGGTGCCAAATCCCGGCCAGTGCCGGCTGGACCACCCATACCGCGTCGTTTTCCGTGACGCCCCATTGCCATGAACCTCGTGAAGCCAGGTTGAGCCAATATATGCCCGTCTTTTGGCAAAGGAAGGTAAGCCAACGCAGCTTCGCAGGGTTATCGTGCAGATAGTATCGGCAGTAACAAAAGCGACTGCTCATGTATGAGCGGACCAGGCGGCTCACCAACCGCCAGCACAACCATGAATCGTTCCCGATTGAGCAGCAACCTCCCATCCCCCCGGCGTGGTTTTCAACGAGAAGCGCTTGGCGACCAATCAAACAGCTTCGACAAATTGGCCGAGGCCCTAGCTCCGGGCGAGCGCGCGAAACGTCCTTTCGCCTCGCTTCTGCTCATGCCGGCTCTGCTGGCCCTGTGGCTTGCTGGAGGTTCTGCCGTCCAAGCGGGGCCGAACCCGGCCACGACCCCGGTCCTCTACATGGTCGCCACCGCCCATCTGGACGACCAATGGAATTGGACTATCCAGGACACCATCAACACTTACATTCCCGCCACGCTTCACACGAATTTCGCGTTCTTCCAGAGCGGGCAATATCCCGATTACGTCTTCAATTGGGAAGAATCCTGGCGCTACCAACTGGTCCAGGAATATTACCCGGCTGACTATGTGACGCTCACGAACTACATCGCTCAGGGGCGCTGGCGTGTATCTGGCGCGGGAGTGGTGGCCGGCGACGTAAACAGCCCCTCGCCCGAAGCCTTGATCCGCCACGTTCTCCTCGCGGAAAACTACTACGCTCAGACCTTCAGCAAGACCAGCCTCGATATTTTCCTGCCGGACTGCTTCGGATTCGGCTACGCGCTGCCCTCCGTAGGAGCCCACTGCGGCTTGAAGGGATTCTCGTCGCAAAAGCTCTCGTGGGGTTGCTGGACTAACATTCCCTTCGTGAACATCGGGCGATGGATCGGCGTGGATGGCTCCTCGCTCATAGGGGTGCTGCAGCCGGGCGGGTATAATTCGACTGTCTCGGTCAACCTGGCAACTGATTCCGCCGAACTGACCCGCATGACCAACAACTTCGCCCAGACAGGCCTGTACCTCGATTATCGCTATTACGGCACCGGCGACCAGGGTGGCGGGCCTACTCCAGCCTCGGTGAATTGGGTTGAGCAAAGCGTCCAGACCAGCACCGGGCCAACCACCGTGCTCAGCGCTGGCTCCGACCAAATGTACCGCGATCTGACCCCGACGCAGGTGGCGATGTTGCCGGCCTACCAGGGCGAGTTGGTGATGCAGACCCATGGCACCGGCACTTACACCTCCCACGCCGAGATGAAAAAGTATAACCGCCAGAACGAACAGCTCGGCGATGCAGCGGAACGCATCTCGGTCATCGCCGATTGGTTGCAAGGCGGTGGCACCTATCCCCAGGAAAAGCTTAACAAAGCTTGGACGCGCTTCCTTTGGAATCAATTCCATGACCTCCTCACCGGCACCAGCATCCCCGCCGCCTACACCTTCTCATGGAACGATGAGTTGCTGTCCCTCAACGAGTTTGGGTCGGAAGAAACCCATGGGGTTGGGGTTCTGGCCAAGGCGCTTGATACCACTGCCGCCGGAGTCCCTCTGGTGGTGTATAACCCGCTATCGCTCGCCCGCGAAGACATCGTCGAGGCCATGGTCAACTTCACCAACGGTGCGCCGTCAGCCGTCCGAGTATTCGACGGGGCGGGCAACGAAGTGCCCTCCCAAATGGGTACTCCCTCCGGCACCAGTGTTCCGGTGACTTTCCTCGCGGATGTCCCGGCGGTCGGAGCCGCCGTCTATGATGTCCGCCCTGCCGCCTCTCCATCGTCGCTGAGCACCGGTTTATCGGTTTCGAGCACGCAGCTCGAAAACGCCCGCTACCGCGTCCAGCTCAATGCCAATGGCGACGTGTCCTCCATCCTGGACAAGGTTAACAACCAGCAACTGTTAAGCGCTCCTATCCGCTGGGATTTCCTCTACGACCAGAGCACGAGTTGGCCGGCGTGGGAGGTTCAATACAATAACGAGATCGCCGCTCCGACCTCCTATCTTGGCGGCCCGGCCTCTGTGCAGGTGCTGGAGAATGGGCCCGCTCGCGTCAGTCTCGTGGTCACGCGGGCCAACGCCGATTCCACCTTCACCGAGCGAATCCGCCTAGCCGCCGGCGCGGGCGGCGACCGCGTCGAATGGGACGTGTCCGCCAACTGGGCCTCCTTGCAGACGTTGTGCAAGATGGAGTTCCCGCTCGCCGTTAGCAATGCGAATGCCACCTTCGACCTCGGCATGGGCACCATCCAGCGTCCGAATGAGACCGCCAATCTGTATGAAGTCCCAGCCCAACAGTGGGCCGACTTGACCAGCTCAAATGGGAACTACGGTGTGACGATCATGAATGACTGCCGGTACGGGTGGGACAAACCTTCCAACAATACCTTGCGCCAAACCATCTTTCATTCGCCCGCGGTCGGCTCTTCCTACACCTACCAGGCCACGAACAGCTTCGGCACCCATCGCCTGACGCTCGCCGTCATGGGTCATACCAACGATTGGCGCAGCGGCAATTCCTCCTGGGTCGCGGCCCGGCTCAATCAGCCACTCCAGGCCTTTCAAACGCTGCCTCATGCCGGCGGGTTGGGAAAAGCGTTTAGCTTCCTCTCCTGTAACAACTCCAATGTCATGGTTAAGGCCGTCAAGCGGGCCGAAAACAGCAATGAGATCATCGTCCGCCTCCAGGAACTCACCGGCCAAGCCCAATCCGCTCAATTGAGTTGCGCCACGGCGATCACCGCCGCCCGTCAGGTCACCGGCGCGGAAACTCCTCTTACCACTCTCTCCCCTGCCGGCGGCACCCTCACTGTTTCGCTGGGCGGGTATGCCCCCATGACGCTCGCCCTCACGCTGGCGGCGCCAGCCTCCACCGTCGCCAAACCAGCCAGCACCGCCGTATCACTGCCCTTTAACCTGGATGCCATCTCGACCGACGGCAACCGGATCAACGGCAACTTCGACGGCGGTTACACCTTTCCCGCGGAATTGATGCCCGCCACGATTGTCCGGGACGGAATCTCATTCCAGCTCGGGCCCACCAACGACAACGCCTTGAACGCCCTTTCCTGCCAGGGCCAAACCATTTCCTTTAGCGGCAGTGGCTATGATCATCTGTACTTCCTCGCCGCCTCGGCTTCCAACATCACCACGGGGACGTTCACGGTGAACGGCCACGCAACCACGGTGAGCGTGCCGTATTTCACTGGCTTCATCGGGCAATGGAATCCGCCGTACGTGGTCACCAACCAGGAGGTCGCCTGGGTCTGCACCCATCGCCATGACAGCGGTGGCGCCAACAATGCCTACAACTTCTGCTATTTGTTCAAATACCGAATTGACTTGCCGCCCAACGCGACATCCCTGGTCCTGCCCAACGCCCCGAACCTCCGGCTGTTTGCCATGACCCTGACCACCAATACGACGCCTGAAACCACGGTCGCAGGAGGCACGCTCGGCCAGAACCTCCTCCCCTGGGCCAATGCGGGGCCAAACCAGACTGTCAACGCGCCCTCCGCAAGCGCACCCGTTACCCTCACACTCGACGGCAGCGGTTCGGCTGATCCCGACGGAAGCATTGTGTCATACGTCTGGTCGCAAAACGGCGCCTCGGTGGCCAGTGGAATCAAACCCACAGTAACTCTGCCCATCGGGACCAATCTGCTCCTCTTGACCGTAACGGATAACGCAGGAGGAACCAGCCAGGCCGCCGTAACCGTGACCGTCCTGCCTCCGCTTACGGTGGTGCTGACGGCCTCGCCGACCAATAGCGCCTCGGCTCCGTTGACGGTCCAGTTCGGCGCCCAAGCCAGCGGCGGCGTCCAAACTCCGTTGGACACGACCGACGACCATCAGGGAACCATTACAGCGCAAGGGAGCAATCCCCCGAACGAAGCCGCCACCAACGCCTTTGACAACAATCTCGCCTCCAAGTGGCTGGACTTCGCCACGAACTATCCGAGCACCCGCCAAAGTTGGATCCAGTACCAGTATGCGAACGGCCTCCAGTACCTGGTGACTAACTACACCATCACCTCCGGCAACGATGCCGCCAGCTACCCGGCTCGCAACCCGGCCAATTGGCATCTGCTCGGTTCAAACAACAATGGCACAAACTGGACGACGCTCGACATTCGAACCAACCAGGTCTTCACCGCCTCGCAGCAAACGCTGGCCTGGAGCGTCGCCAGCCCCGGTCTGTATAACGTGTATCGGCTCCAAATCGACAGCGTTTCCAATCCGCCAGCCGCCAACTCCGTGCAGTTGGATGAAATCCAATTGATCGGCCCCCCCGTGTTTTCCTACTGGTGGTCGTTTGGGGACGGGACAACCGGCACCGGCCAGAATCCGCAGCATACGTACACCAGCGCCGGTGATTATCTCGTGATTCTGGGCGTGAGCTGCGGCATCTACACCGGCACCAATACTGCCGTGATTACCATTGGAGCCCCGCTCACGGCGACGCCCGGCACTGTGCCTGCGGGCGGCGTAACGCCCTTGACCGTTCAGTTCACCGGCGTGGCCGCGGGAGGCAATGGCACCCGCACTCCGTATGACACCACCGATGACCAGCGGGGTATTATCACCGCGCAGGGAAACAATCCCCCGGGCGAAGTCTGCGCCAATGCCTTCGACAACAGCACCGCAACCAAATGGCTCGATTTTGCGAATGCCTTTCCGACCACCCGCTCCAGTTGGATTCAGTATCAGTATGCCAACGGGCTCCAGTGCCTGGTTTCGCAGTACGCCCTCACGACAGCCAATGACCACCCCGACCGCGACCCGCTGGATTGGCGCCTTTTGGGTTCGAACGACGGCGGAACGACCTGGGCTGCTTTGGACATTCAGACCAACGGTCTCTCCGCCAACCGGTTCTACCGGACGGTGTTCAATCTCCCCAGCCCAGCCGCTTACAACCTCTATCGCCTCCAGATCGACAGCGTCGCCAATGTCAGCCAGGCGAATTCGGTCCAATTGTCGGAGATCGAGCTCATCGGCAACCCGGCCTACACCTACTTCTGGTCATTTGGAGATACCTCAACCTCCACATCCCGGAATCCGCAGCACACTTACACCAGCCCCGGCACCTACACCGCCTCTCTGGTCGTTTGGGACGGCGTCGCCGCTGCCTCCAATAGCGTGACGGTGACGGTTATGCCCACGCCCGTCCTCGCATGGACCGGTCCTTCGGCAGGCAACCTTGCGTTGAGCTGGCCGGCTTACGCGACCAATTGCCACCTCTACGCGGCTACCAACCTCAGCCCGCCGGTGGCTTGGTCGGTCGTCACCAACTCAGTTACCAGCGCAGGCGGCAGCGTTAGTGTGACTTTGCCGTGCGCGCCCGAAAACCGCTTCTTCCAGCTAAAAAGCCCGTGAGATAGGCTGCGTACTCGCCCAAGTGCAGACGCCCTCGTTCCTTTCAAAGGAGAGAGATGGTCAGTCTTCAGCGCCTAAGTGGCTCAATGTTTGACCGGCTTGTCGGTTTCGTAGGTGAGGCCGGCAAATATCTGTGGGAAGTCGCCGATGGGAACCTCAAACATCCCATGCTCGGTTGGATAGCCATTGACCAATCCCGGAAGGCCGGCAGGTTTCACATGATTTCCCCAGGGATTGAACATCCGCACCATCCGGCGCGACGCGTTGTAATCCAAAACTGCGAAAACATGGCCATGTGGGATGCCTTTGGGCAGAGTCTTATCCTTCCTGGTTATGGCGGCCATGAGCCGGTGTTCGCTGGTGAGCCGAGCGAGCAATTCGTGCGTCTTTTGAACACCGGCGCCCGGGTCATCCTTAAGCCAGCGGCCCATCGGAGCGCCGGTGGCTTGATGACCGGTCAAGAGTGCAATCACGGGGCCGTAATAACCGCCATGGCCGATGAGATCCGTGACGACCGCCTCATCCGCCTCAATCTCGTGGCCGGCTTTTGCTTCTCTCGCCTGCTTGTTGACCTGGGCATAGGACTTTTCCAAGACCGAAAGCCAGATGCCGTGATCGGAGCTTTCGGTGGCGCCCATCAGCAATTCCGCATCCGTCATCGGCTTCACCGAAACCTGCCGGCCATTGCCAAACTGAACTTCAAATCCGCCGCCCATCTGAGACCGGATCATCGCTCGCACGGCTTGAGGGTGGTGGCAGACAAATGCCCCAATGACGGCTAACAAATAGCAGTCACCCATGCCTCCCTGATGGAAAGTGGCCAGGTTTGGATCGCTGGAGAGAAACAGCGAGTGATTGATCGTCTGGATATGGCGGGCATGGCGCGTCACGATGCCCTGCAGTTGCGGGTCGCCCGCCAGGGCCAGCACCTGCGCCAACGTCAGGCTCTTCGTGCCATCCACCTCATCCGGCTGCAAGCGCCGGCGGAGAACCGCCGCGACCGCCGATTCATTTCCGTGCACCTGCGGGTCTTCGATGACCGTGTTGATTTCCTTCAGATCAAGTTTGCCGTCCTGGTTGCGATCCCAGCGGGAGAAAACCGCCGCAAAAAGCTGACGAAAGCCTTCGCTCTTTTGCTCTTGATTGACGGCGGCTTTGGGTTTCGGTGCGGCCTGACACACCCAACCAGCCATCCCCAGGACTAGCACAAGCGCCAGGATGAAGCAGGTCTTGAGCACGTCGCTGTATTTCATTTCGCGCAACATTTAGCCGTGGGACGCGGCGGAACGCGTCCTTGCCAGAAAAGCTTCAGCCTTCACCCTCCGCCCCCCAACTATTCAGGGTTGCGCCGCGCGATAGTATTGCTGCGCATTGGTGGCGTTCGGGTCGGTGAACAGCCAGAATCCGGTCGTGCCGGCGGTGTTAGTGCTGATCGGCGACCATAGCGTGGACAGGTTGGTTGTGGTCTGCACCACATAGGAGTGGGTCGGAATGCCGAAGAACTTGATGTTTACCACGCCGTTGCTGGGCATGGTCAACTGCGCGGGACCGGCGGCACTGTAAACGTCCACCAGAACATTCGCCGTGGCATTGCCGCCAAAGCCGTCGCTGACGGTGTAGGTGAAGCTGTCGTTGCTGTTGCCGTTGGGCCCGCTGCCTGGCACGTAGTGAATGTAAGTGCCGTCGGTTGCGATCGCCGCGCCGTTGGCGCCCGCCCCGACGCTTTGCAACGCGATGGTGTCGCCATCCACATCTGTCACGTTGGTGAGCAGAACGCTGATGGTGATCTGGAGCGATGTGTCCTGGATGCGGTAATAGGTAGCATCCACTGCCACCGGCGGATGGTTGGTGACGACCTGGTTCAGCGTGTTGGTGCTGCCCAGATAGTTGCCAAAGCCGGCATACTCGGCCGTGATGGTGTTTGGGCCGCGCGGCAACAGGGTGGTTGCATCGCTGGTGGCAATGCCGCTGCTCAAGGAATTGACGCTCAACGCGAAGCCGTTCGTCTTGAAGGTTACGCTGCCAGCCGCATCCGCCGGGAGAGTGGCCGTGAAGTTCACGCTGTCCTTGTAACCGCTCGTTTGGCTCGAAGAACTCACCGC
>CZKM01000051.1_pt1 | contig 13095 bp, 11 predicted proteins | sample 1122481 | NCBI WGS metagenome assembly CZKM01 (sample SAMEA3539301, study PRJEB10725) | soil metagenome | biome: tundra; feature: field; material: soil | place: USA | collected 2010-05 | depth 0.15 m | reverse complement strand
ATGCTTGGTTCCAAGGCTGGCAAAACGCCTCAGAGTAGGGAGCTACCGTTAACGTTATTTGTCTATATGTACAAGGGATGCACAAGGGGTGCACACGGGACTATCCCGCCAGCAGGTCCATGCCTCCAAAAGGGTGCCAAGGCAGGGGTGCCGAGCCGATTGCGGACTTCGCGGCGTTTAGGGGCATTACTCGCCTTGCCACCCGGCTGGGGCGGCAGGGTTCAGATGGGCCCTTCGGCGGATGGCGGACCGGGGAGGCCCAATCGCAAATCGCCGATAGCCAAGGGGAGCGGGGCGGGTTGAGACTGGCTGGACGGGGGAGCTGGGGTTCTCTATGCTGTAAGCCAGTGGAAAGCATATTAGCACAGGCGCTGGGCCAGGATGTGTCGCAGTTGGCTGCGGCAGAGAAGCGAGCTTTACTGGCGCGGCTGCTGGGGCGTCTGGCGCACGAGGTGCGTAACCCGCTCAGTTCGCTCGACATCCACGTGCAGTTGCTGGAGGAGGACCTGGCGGCGCTCACACCCCAATTGCGTGACCAGTTGACCCCCCGGCTGGAGATCATCCATGGCGAATTGCACCGGCTGGAAGGCATTGTGGAACGCTTTCTCCGCCTGGCGGGGCCGGCGGGGGTTGATTTGGAACCGGTCGAAATGCGCAAGATCCTCACCCATGTGTGCGAGCTGCTGCGGCCGGAAGCGGCGGCGCGGGACATCGAAATCTCCTCCCATGTGGAAGATTCGCTGCCGCCAGTCATGGCCGATCCGGTCCGCCTGACCCAGGCGTTGCTGAACGTGGTGATCAATGCCATCCAGGCGGTGGAACGGAAAGGCCGCGTTGAGGTCAGCGCCAGCGTGGCGGATGGGAGGGTTTCTGTGGTTGTAAGCGATAATGGGCCTGGCATTCCACCGGAGAAGCTGGCGTCGATCTTTGACCCGTATTTCACGACGAAGACTGAGGGGAGTGGGCTCGGCCTGTGGATTGCGCAGCAGATCGTGACGGCGCATGGGGGCAACCTGGAGGCGCGCAACGGGGCTTCTGGCGGGGCGGTGGTGACGATGCAGTTGCCGTTGAAGCAAGTGGAAGGAAGCGGTTTGAACAGCGAAGACGCTAAGGCGCGAAGCGATGGATAAGTCGAAAGTTAAGATACTGGTAGTCGATGACGAGCAGGGGCTTTGCGCCGGGGTGCAGGAGGCCCTGCGACGTGAGGGCTATATGGTCGATGCCATGACGGATGCTCCGGCGGCGCTGAAGCTTACCGAGGAGCGGCTCTATAACCTGGTCATCTCCGACATCAAGATGCCGGGGCTCAGCGGCCTGGAGCTGCTGTCACGCGTCCGGGCGCACAGCCGGGACACGCTGATTATCCTGATGACCGCTTACGGCACGGTGGAGAGCGCTGTGGAGGCGATGAAGCAAGGCGCTTACGATTACCTGCCCAAGCCCATCGACATGAAGCGGTTGCGGTTGCTGGTGCAGAAGGCGCTGGAGTTCCAGGCGGTGGTGGCCGAGAACAACGAGCTGCGGTTGCGCCTGCAGACGCGCGCCGACACGGGCTTGCTCGTGGGCGATTGCGAGTCCATGCGCGCCGTGGCGCGGTTAATTGAGGAGGTGGCCAACAGCGACGTCATGGTCCTGATTGAAGGCGAGAGCGGCACCGGCAAGGAGATCGTCGCCCGGTCCATTCATCTGCAGAGCGCGCGTCGGGACAGGCCCTTCATCTCGGTCAACTGCGCTGCATTGGCGGAGCAGTTGCTGGAAGCCGAGCTGTTCGGCCACGTCAAAGGCGCTTTCACCGGCGCGGTAGCCAACAAACCGGGGCGGTTCCAATTGGCGGACGGCGGCAGCCTGTTCCTGGACGAGATAGGAGATTTGTCTCCCAAAGGGCAGGGGGACCTGTTGCGCGTGCTGGAGGACGGCGCGTTCCGGATGGTCGGCGGCTCCGAGCTAATCCGCGTCAATGTGAGAGTTATCGCGGCCACAAACAAGAAGCTCCAGGAGGCGGTGGCGGCAGGCAAATTCCGCGAGGACCTCTTCTACCGCTTGCAGATTGTGCCGATTGTCATGCCGCCGTTGCGCGAGCGGGCGGAGGACATTCCGCTGCTGATCGAGCGTTTCTTCGAGCAGTTCACGGCCAAGCATAAACGGCGACGCAAGAGGATGTCCGCCGAGGCGCTGCAGCTCTGTCAGCGCTTCCCATGGCCTGGCAACGTGAGGCAGCTCAGGAACGTTATCGAACGCCTCGTCATTACCTGCCGCGAGGTTGAGGTGCAGGTGAGTCAACTGCCTGATTTCCTGCGCGAATACGACCAAAACGCGACGACCTTCACGGTGCGGCCAGGTATGCCACTGGCGGAAGTGGAGAAATTGCTCATCCGCCAGACGCTGACGCACGTTACGAGCAACCGCGAGGACGCCGCCCGCGCGCTGGGCATCAGCCGACGGGCACTGCAATACAAGCTAAAGGAATATGGGCTGCTGGACGCGAAGGCGGAGAGCGGAGTGGTGGATTGAAGGGGTGCTGGTGCGGTAGGAGGAAGGAGTGATGGAGTGCTTGATCGGTGGGGTGGGTGCACAGGGGGATGGCTGACCGTGCAGGAATTGCGCTGAAAGCGGATTTCGCCTCGTCGGGAGAAGCGCTCCTGGCTGGGCTTATTCTGATGGAAGTATCTCAAGACAGACAACTTATGTCGCGAGGGAGGTTGTGTGGCATGGCCTATGCCTTTGGAATGACCCGGCTGCCATCTTTAACCGGCACCGATGAACATATAACTGAAATTATGAACGAAACGAATACTACTGTAACACCTACTGCCCCGACAACTTGTGCTTGCTCTGGGCCCGCCAAGGCCCAGCCAACAGCCGCCCCGGCGGCCCAACCCCAGGCGCAGCCTGCCGCTGCCGCGGCGCCCGCTGCTCCCAAGGCCGCCAAGCGTAACTCCCGCAAGCGTTAGTTTGGAGAGAAGGGACATTACACGTCCCAATGCGTGGTCATAGCACACTGGGACTGGCGCTGCTTTGGAGGAAGAGCGGTGCCGGTCCCTCTGGAGCGTGGCCGGCAAGTTGCGCAAAATAGGGGCTTGCAAATCCGGCTGGCGGGCATTATAAGAGATTGTGACCTATCCACTCACATTCTTAGGCAGTTAACATTTCCCACTCTTTATGAATAACATATTGCAGAATCTACTGAAACTCCAGGCGCTGGAATTTGGCGAAGCCACGACAAAGAACGTTGAAGCGCAGACCGCCGAATTGCGCCGCAACATACCGCCGCCCGTCATGGGCCACTATGACCGTCTCCGCGTTCGGGGCAAGAAAGGGGTCGCAATCGTGCGCAATCAGGTTTGCGCCGGTTGCCACATGCACGTGCCCATCGGCCAGATCAATGTGCTCATGCGGGACGAGGACGTCGAGCTTTGCGAAAGCTGCGGGCGTTACCTCTATCTGCCGGACCCGGCGGAGGCCGAGGCCTTGGCTCTCGCGGAGGCGGCAAAACCTGCGGCAAAACCTGCGGCAAAGCCGGCGGCCAAGCCCCGGAAACGCCGGGCGTTGGCGCACGCTGTCTGAACGCGTGCCCGAGACGGGCTTTGAAGGGACCAAGCTGAAGCTTGAACCCCGAGGTTTGGGGCAAGCTTCGGTATAGACTCCAATACACCCATGCTTTCTGAAGCGATTCTCAGCATTGCTGCCCCGGTCTCGCTGGCGGATTATACCCAGCCGGCGCTGATCGTGCCGCAGTTGCGGGAGCGTGATACCGCCGGCATCATTGGCGAACTGAGCCAGGCGTTGCAGCGCCAGGGCTGTGTGCCAGATGTCCTGCCGTTCTATCAAGCCGCGCTCAACCAGGAGTTGCTGGCCAATTCAGCCCTTGATTGCGGCTTGGCGTTCCCACACGCGCGTCTGAGCGGAGTCAAACGGCTGCAATTCGCGTTTGGACGCACGCCCGAACCGATCGTGTGGGGCGCGAGGAGTTCATGGCCGGCGCAATTTGTCTTCCTCCTCGCTGTTCCTGCTACCGATGCCGCTGGGTATCTCCACTTGCTGGCCAGTCTCGCTCGCTTGGGTCAACAACCGGAGCATTTGGCCCAGCTGCGCGTGGCGGAAAATGCTGAGGCCATTCTGGCCGTCCTCCAGAACATCAGGATGCGCCAGGGTTAAGCCGCATAGAGCATGGATCTGCCCTCTCCCACCCTGCTGCTGCAAATCGCATTGTGCGTCTATGGCCTCGGAGCGGCGGGGAGCTTACTGGCGCTCCGGCGTGAGAAGATGGCCAACCTGTTCGGGTTTGGCTGCGCGATGGTGGCCGCCTGTTTCGGGATCGGGGCGGGGGTGCTGGGGCTGATTTCCGGGCCGGGTGATGCGCGGGCGGCTTTCGAGCTCTGGCCTTCGCTGATTCCTTATCTTCAACTCACCGTCAAACTTGATCCACTGGGCGCGTTCTTCGTGCTCATTGTATCGTTCCTGGCGCTGGCGTTATCGGTGTATTCCTTCGGCTATGTGCGGGGCTTTTATGGGCGGAAGAGCGTCGGCGTGCTGGCAGCATTCTACAATGCCCTGCTGCTGGCGACGACGCTGGTGTTCACCGCCTCGAACGCATTCTTCTTCCTTATCGCGTGGGAGATCATGGCACTGACGGCGTATTGCCTGGTCAGCTTTGAGCATGAGAAGAGCGAGACGCGCAGCGCTGGCGTGCTGTTTTTCATCATGTCACACATTGGCACCGGTTGCCTGATCCTTGGTTTCCTGCTGCTGTTCCAGGCCGCCGGCGGCCAGAGCCCGGGGGATTATGGGTTCGACACCTTCCGCACGCTGGGGGACAAGTTATCCCCCGGCCGTCGTGACGCTGCGTTCTTGCTGTTCCTGTTCGGCTTTGGCGTTAAGGCTGGCATCGTGCCGCTGCACATCTGGCTGCCGGAGGCGCACCCGGTCGCGCCAAGCAACGTCTCGGCTTTGCTGTCCGGCGTGCTGATCAAGACCGGCATCTATGGACTGACCCGGGTGCTGTTTGACTTTATGGGCACGCCGCCAAACTGGTGGGGCGTCACGGTCCTGACGATCGGGACCATCTCGGCTGTGCTGGGCGTGCTTTACGCGCTGATGGAGCACGACCTCAAGAGGCTGCTGGCGTATCACAGCATCGAGAACATCGGCATCATCCTGATGGGGCTGGGCGCGTCCTTGATGTTCCTGCATACCCACCATCCGGTGCTGGCGACGCTGGCGCTGATTGCCGGGCTCTACCACACTATCAACCACGCCATCTTCAAGGCGCTGCTCTTCCTGGGCGCGGGCGCCGTCCTGCACGCGACGCACACCCGCAACATGGAGGAGATGGGCGGGCTGATTAAGCGGATGCCGAAGACAGCCTTCTTCTTCCTGATTGGAGCGGTGGCCATCTCGGCCCTGCCGCCACTCAACGGGTTTGTGAGCGAATGGCTCACGTACCAGTCTCTGTTGCAAGGCTTCGGGACGACTGATAGCCTGGTGCGGCTGATGTTCCCGCTCAGCGGCGCCATGCTGGCGTTGACGGGCGCGCTGGCGGCAGCGTGCTTCGTGAAGGCCTTCGGCATCACGTTCCTGGCGCAGCCGCGGAGCGAGCAGGCGGCGCATGCTCACGAGGCATCCCCAAGCATGATCGTCGGCATGGGGGTGCTCACGGCTGCGTGCGTATTCCTCGGGCTGTTCCCGACGACTTTTCTCAGGCTGTTGGAGCCGGTCACGCAACAGCTCATCGGCCAGCCGCTCCCGGCGTATTTGAGCCGGGCCGATGGTTGGGTGCTTGGAAACACCCAGGAATTGGGTGGCACCGTCTCCACAGTGGGCATTGCTTTGATGGGAATCTGTCTGCTGCCGATACCGCTGGTCCTATGGCTGCTGTTCGGGCGCCGAGCGCGGGTTCGCATTGGGCCAACCTGGGATTGCGGCCTGAGAGGCTTGACGCCGCAGATGGAGTACACCGCCACAGGCTTTTCCAAGCCGATCCGCATGATCTTCAAGGCCCTGTTCCGCCCTCGGCGCGAGGTGCAGCGCGAATACGACTACTCTCCGTACTTCGCCAAGACGCTCCGCTTTGAGAGTCACATCGAAGAGGCATTCGTCACGCGGCTCTATCGGCCGTTGAACCGTGGCATCCTGCGTTTTTCCCGCCGCATGCGCGGGTTGCAGGCCGGCAGCATCCAGGCTTACCTCATTTATATTTTCATCACGCTGGTGCTGCTCCTGATGTTTGCACTATGATCACCCTCCTTTCGATCATACTGCAAACCGGCTTGCTGCTGGCCCTGGCGCCGTTGATCAGCGGCTGCATCCGGAATTGGAAGGCCAAGCTGCAAAACCGCCGCGGGGCGCGCGTGTGGCAGCCGTATTTCGACCTAGTGAAGTTCCTGCGCAAGGACATGGTCATCTCCGAGCACGCGTCCTGGATCTTCCGGGCCATGCCTTACGTGCTATTCATCTCCACACTGCTGGCCGGGTTGATGATGCCGCTGGTGCACGTGTCGGCGCCGCTGAGCCTGTTCGGCGGGGCGCTAGCCTTCGTTGGGCTGCTGGCCCTGGGAAGGTTCTTCCTGGCTCTGGGTGGGCTGGATCCGGCCAGCGCTTTCGGTGGGATGGGCAGCAGCCGCGAGATGACCATTGCTGCCGTTGCAGAGCCGGCCCTGATGCTGGCGATTTTCACGGTGGCCATCACGGCGGGTTCGACCAACCTCAGCCAGATGTTGATGGCGGCTCAGGGGCCGACCTGGAAGCTGCTTAACCCGGCGCACGTGCTGGCCTTTGCCGCGTTGTTCATCGTGCTGCTCGCCGAAACGGGCCGCCTTCCTGTGGATAACCCGGCCACCCACCTGGAGCTGACCATGATTCACGAGGCGATGATCCTTGAATACTCGGGCCGGTACTTGGCGCTAATCGAATGGAGTGCCTCCATCAAACAGCTTGTCTTGATGGCGCTGCTGGTGAATATCTTCTTCCCAGTCGGCATTGCGACCGATCCGAGCCCGGCATCGATGGGCCTGTCCCTGATGTGGTTTCTGGCCAAGCTGCTGGCCATCGCCGGCGCGGTCGTATTGGTGGAGACCACCAACGCCAAGCTGCGGCTGTTCCGCGTGCCGGATTTGCTGAGTGCCGCCTTCATCCTGGCCACGCTGGCGCTGCTTTCGACGTTCCTGTTTCAGTAATATGAACCCTGTGCAATCTGAACTCGCCTCGCAGTGTATCACGCTATTGGCCGCTGGGATGCTGGTCATCCAACTACTGATGGTGGTGCAGGGGATGTTGCTCACGAACATCCGGCTCTTTGCGCTGCAATCGCTGATGCTTGCAGCCATCGCTGCCATCATCGCTTTCTTCCACAATGCCACTCACGTGTATTGGGTGGCGGGGCTGACACTGGTGGGCAAGGTGTTCTTTTTGCCCTGGCTGCTGAACCGGCAGGTGCGGCGCATGCAAATAGAGCAGGAAATAGCACCGCTGCTGAACTCCTCCGCCTCCATGCTGCTATGCGGCGGATTCACGTTGCTCGGCTACATCGTCGCGCGGCCGTTCACCTCGCTCGAGCGGCTGGGCAATAACACGCTGGGGGTCGCGATCACGCTTCTGCTGACCGGGTTCTTCCTTATGTTCAACCGCCGCAAGGCCATCACCCAGGTGCTGGCCCTGCTGACGGTGGAGAATGGCGTGATGCTGGCGGCGGTGGCGCTGACAACCTACGGGATGCCGCTCGTGGTGGAACTGGGAATCTTCTTCGACGTGATGGTGGCGGTTATGGTGCTGGGGCTATTGGTCTATCGCATTCGGGAGACCTTTGCCTCTATGGACGTTAGCAAGTTAAGCCAGTTGAAAGGATGACGCTGCTCACGCCCATCCTGATCGTGCCCGCAGCCGCCGGCTTCCTCTGCCTGCTGGCGCGGTCGCGCCAGGTGATGGCGGTGGCAAACGTCGTGGCCTTCGGCCTCACGGTGGCAATGGGCTTGCAGTTGCTGCGGCGGGTCGGGACGCCACCGCACGTTGTCACTGAGTGTGAGGAATTCTTCCGTGCCGACGCACTCAGCGCCTGGATGGTTATGCTGATTTCGGTCGTGTCACTGGGGAGCTCACTTTACGCCGGCAACTACTTCCGTCGCGATCTCGCGGCTGGGGTCGTAACGCCCGGACGCGTGAAGGAGTATTTCGTGCTCACACCGCTGTTCACCACCGGCATGTTCCTGGTGGTGCTGGCCAATAACCTGGGCGTGATGTGGTTCGCGCTGGAAGCGACTGCGCTCTCGTCCGTCCTGCTGGTGGCATTGTATGACCGCAATACCTCCCTCGAAGCAGCCTGGAAATACATCATCCTCGGCAGCCTGGGCCTGGCGCTGGCGCTCTTTGGCACCGTGTTCACCTACGCGGCGGCTGTGGACAAGAACTCGGCTACTCTGCCCAGTTTCAACTGGTCGCATCTGATGTCCATCGCCGGCCAACTCGACCCGCGCATGATTAAGCTGGCCTTCGTGTTTGTGCTGGTGGGCTACGGCACCAAAGCCGGCCTTGCCCCCATGCACACCTGGCTGCCCGATGCGCACAGCGAAGCGCCGTCCCCCACCAGCGCAATGCTTTCCGGGGTTTCGCTCAAGGTCGCGCTCTACGCGCTGTTGCGTTTTCACATCCTCACCACGGCCTGTCTGGGCACGTCCTTCAGCCGCACCATGCTGCTGGTGTTAGGGCTCGGGTCCATGTTCCTGGCCGCGCCCTTCATTCTGGTGCAGAACAACCTTAAGCGGCTGCTGGCCTATTCGAGCCTCGAACACATCGGGTTAATCTGCGTCGGCATCGGCCTGAACTCGCCCTTGACCATCTTTGGTGCGCTGTTGCATATGGGCTACCATGCCCTAACGAAGCCAGTGCTCTTCTTCGCGGCGGGGAACATCCACCAAACCTGTCACACCTTGCAAATGCGGCTGATCGGGCTGGGCATGCTGAAGCTGTTGCCAGTGACGGCGGTCTGCATGGCCCTCGCCGCGGCGGCAGCCGTGGGCCTGCCTCCTTTCGGCCTATTCTTTAGCGAGATGACCATCTTGACGGGCGGCTTTGCGGCCGGTCACGCCGTCGTGAGCACGCTCGTGCTGGCGGCCCTGCTCGCGGCATTCTGCGGCATTCTTTACCAATTCACACGCATCCTGCCGGGCACGCCGAGAATCGTGCGTACGAGCGATGCGGCGCTGCTGGATGGCTTTCCCGCTATGGGCCTGATGCTTGGGGCATTGGCGGTCTTCAGCGTGTGGCTGCCGGCGCCACTCATGCAGGTGATGGAGCAGGCGCGGGACATTATCGGAGGAAAGCAATGAGTGCGGTGCTCGTGCTCCTGCTGGCCGTGCCGCTCCTGGCCGCCTTGCTCTGCGCGGCGATCCGCTCGCGAGCCTGGTGGGAACGGTTGAACCTGCTGGCCTTTGCGATTATCGCGGGGCTGGCCGCCCGTCTCGGGCTCGATGTGGCCGGCCAGGGCGATGGCGGGCAGGTGACCGCGATGGGGGGATTTCTCCGAGCCGACGCCCTGAGCGCGCTGGTGATCGGCCTGACGGCATTCGTGGCACTGGTTTGCGCGATCTACGCCGTGGGCTACTTCCGCCGCGACCTAAGCGATGGTCGAATCACTGAGCGGCAATTGAGACATTACTATGTGCTGACGCCTTTGTTCGTGTTCGCCATGCTCCTCGCTCCCCTGGCCGACAACCTAGGGGTGATGTGGGTTGCGATTGAGAGCACAACACTCGCCTCCGTCTTGCTGGTCACGTTCTACAATCAGAAGACCTCCTTCGAGGCGGGCTGGAAATACATCATCATCGGCAGCGTCGGCATTTCCCTGGCCCTGTTCGGGACCGTGATTACCTACTCCTCGGCAGTCGGCGTGTTGGGCGAACATGCAGGGCAGGGGATGAACTGGTCGGTGCTGGTCAAGATCGCGGACAAATTCAATCCCACCGCGATGCGGCTGGCCTTTGTGATGGTGCTCCTTGGCTATGGCACCAAGGCAGGCCTCGCCCCCATGCACACCTGGAAACCGGACGCCTACGCCGAAGCGCCGGTGCCCGCTGCGACGTTGCTGGCCGCAGCCTTCATCAATTGCGCCATCTACAGCATCATTCGTTTTGACGTGCTGGCGGAGAAGTGCCTTGGGCACGAATTCCCGAGCCGCCTGCTGATAGGCTTTGGGGTCTTCTCAATCCTGCTGGCGGCTCCCTTTGTGCTGGTCCAGCGCAATTTCCGCCGCTTACTGGCCTATTCCAGTATCGACCACGCCGGCATAATGGTCGCCGCGCTGGGCTTTGGCGGGAAACTAGGCGCGCTGGGCGCGATGCTGCACATGCTCTTTCATGGCGTCACCAAGCCGCTCATGTTCTTCTCCGCGGGAAATGTGCAGCAACATTACGGCTCGCCTTATTTCCGCAAGGTGCACGGCGTCATTCACAGGCTCCCGTGGACCGGCGGGCTGTTCCTGCTGGCAACCTTCGCCGTGACCGGCACGCCTCCCTTCAGCATCTTTCAGAGCGAGTTCACCGCGCTGAGCGCTGCCCTTGCCGCCAATCATACGTGGGCCGCCGGCCTTTTTGTTCTCGGTGTGGTGACGGTCTTTGTCGGCTTTCTCCTGCACATGTCCAGTATGAACCTTGGCGTGCCGTCAGAGACTTCGACGCCTGCTGCCGAGTGTCCCTGGAAGCTCGGCGCGATGATCGTTGTGGCCGCGGTGGTCATTGCCTTTGGGTTCTGGGTGCCCGGGCCGGTGCTTGCGCTCGTGAACCAATCCGCCCATATCATTGGAGGTGCACCACTATGAACACTCCTAAGCCGGACGCCATCCTGCCTGGCCTGCAGCCGGTGCTGAGCGACTTGACTGAACGCTTTGGACCGCGAATCGAGGCGGTGCATATTGCCCGCCCGAATGAGGTCTATTGCCACGCCCAAATGGAGTTGGTCCCTGGCTTCTGTGCTCAGCTTTACCGGAAGTGGAACGGGCGGCTGGTCAGCCTTTTTGCCGATGACGCCCGCGCGCAGGAAGGGGCGTTTCACCTCTATTACGTGTTCGCGCTTGATCCGGCGCACGGGTTCTTCATTCTGCGCGTGCCGGTGTCTCCGGCGCAGCCCCAATTCACGTCTCTCACCAACGCCTTGCCCGCAGTCAACTGGCAGGAGCGTGAGATCCAGGACCTATTCGGCCTCAAGCTGGAAGGGCATCCCAACCCCCGCCGTTGCGCGCTGCACGATGACTGGCCGGAAGTGTATCCGCTGCGGAAAGACTTCGACCTGCGCACCGTCCTGCCGCCGTTCACGGGCGAGCGGCATAAGTTCCGGGAGGTTGAAGGCGAAGGAGTGTTCCAAGTCCCAGTGGGGCCGGTGCACGCGGGCATCATCGAGCCGGGCCATTTCCTCTTCAGCGTCGCCGGCGAGCCGGTGCTCTACCTCCAGATCCGGCTCTTCTACACGCACAAGGGCACGGAGAAGCTGTTCGAGAACATCCCCGTGACCCACGGCGTCCGGCTGGCGGAGAGCATTTCCGGAGATTCCAGCTTCGCCCATGCGACGGCCTTTTGCCATGCAGTCGAGCGAGCCGCCAACGTCGAGGCGCCGCCGCGCGGGCGCGCACTGCGGACGGTCTGCCTGGAACTGGAGCGCGTTTACAACCACATCGCGGACATCGGCGCGATTGCGAACGACGTGGCCTTCGCCGTGGGCAACGCCCACGCCATGCGGCTCAAGGAGCGCGTGCTGCGCCTGAACGAGGAGCTCACCGGCAACCGCCTCTTGCGGGGCATGGCCTCACTCGGCGGCGTCCGTTTCGACTGGGGCGCCGGTCAACTTGAGAGCATCCGCCGGTTTGTGACTGAGCTGCGCCCGGAGTTCGAGTCGCTGGTTGGGCTAATCCGCGAGTCCTCCTCTACGCGCGACCGGCTGGAAGCTGCCGGCATCCTCAAGCCCCAAACCGCCCTTGACCTGGGCGTCGTAGGCGTTGCGGGGCGCGCATCGGGTATCGATCGCGATCTGAGGCGCGACTTCCCTCATGCAGCCTACGATGGCGTGAACTTCACCGTGCCCGTCTATCGCGAAGGCGATGTGCTCCACCGCATGCAAGTACGAATCGACGAGGTGCCCGCGGCGCTCTCGATTATCGAACAGGTGGTCGCCACACTGCCAGACGGCCCCACGCGGGTGGATGTGCCGAATCCTCCACCCAACCAGGTGGCGCTGGGTTATGTGGAAGGGTGGCGTGGGGAAATCTTCCATTGGATTCGCACCGCCGCAGACGGCCGCCTGGCCCGCTGCAAGATCAAAGACCCGTCGCTGCAGAACTGGCCGGCCCTGAGCGAGGCCATCCTGGGCAACATCATTCCGGACTTCCCTGTGGTGAACAAGAGCTTCAACCTCTCGTACTCCGGCACTGACCGGTGACCCTGCGCCTATGTTCGAGATCCTACGCAAGAGTCTAGCCACTGGCATCGTTACCACGGCTTACCCGCAGACGCCGATCGAAGTGTCGAGTCAGGCGCGCGGGCGGCCGGAGATTGATTTCCCAAATTGGAAGGACGCGCGGCCTGCCGTCGCGGCTTGTCCGACGGGTGCTCTTGCGTGCTCGGACGAAGGCGGGACGTGTGCCGTGACGCTGGACCTGAGCAAGTGCACCTTCTGTGGTCTGTGCGCGGAAGCCGATACAGCCATTCGGATGACCAGCGCCTGCGAACTGGCGACCCGGCGCAAAGCAGACCTGGTGACCACTGCACGATACGAACTCGGCGCGGACGGCGGGCAGGGGAAGTTAATCGCCAATCGCCAATCGCCAATCGCCGATCAAGCTACCTCCCTTGACGCCATCGGCGCGGAGTTGAAAGCGCGGATAGACAAAGTGCTGGGCCGGTCCCTGCACATTCGGGAAGTGGATGCCGGGTCATGCAACGGTTGCGAGCTAGAGATCGCGGGGCTGAACAGCCCGGTTTACGACATCGAACGGTTTGGTATTCACTTTGTCGCTTCGCCGCGACATGCCGACATGCTGCTGGTCACCGGCCCGGTTTCCCGCAACATGGAACTAGCCTTGCGCAAGACCTATGCTGCCACGCCCGAGCCGCGACTGGT
>CZKM01000395.1_pt3 | contig 13676 bp, 13 predicted proteins | sample 1122481 | NCBI WGS metagenome assembly CZKM01 (sample SAMEA3539301, study PRJEB10725) | soil metagenome | biome: tundra; feature: field; material: soil | place: USA | collected 2010-05 | depth 0.15 m | reverse complement strand
AGATTCCCAACATCTCCACCCGTCCGCGGGTGCCCCCCATGGCGGCGACCGGATCGGCGGTCTTCGACCCGGCGGTCTCCAAGCGCCCCGGGGAGTGATTTAAGGGGAACCCTTGGCCCGTGCAGGACCACAGAAAGAGAGCTTTCAAAGCCGCTGTCGTGGGTGTGCTCGCCGTTTGGACTGAAACCCATATGGTTAACAAGCATATAGTAATTATGCTAAGTGGGCTGGATAACACCGTAGCAGGTCCGGGGTAACACGCTACCAACACGCTTGAAGGTGGCTCCAGAGCCCCTTTCATCCCGGCAGACCCTTCGAACTCCCGCTGGCATACGCGCGCTTCGCAGGCGGAGCGCCGGCATCCGAACCGGCTTAGAGCGAGTGGGTGGTTTGGTGGACACCTTGCACCTGAGAACACGTTAAGCCCGCTTGGAGACCGGCGCTCCGCAAAGTGCATCCGCCGTAACTTATCACGATTTCCTGTCACCTTCTCTCCCTTCCTGACCACGTATGCGGTGATATGATAACAACCGAAACGATGGCAGCGACGGCATTCAACGATGCGGAGCTGGTGGCGGGCAACCTTGGGCGGCAACCGCGCTGCGAATCCAAAGCCCTACGGAGTTGTCTTCTTGGACTTTACGTGCCAGTCGAAGAACAGGTATTGACGCAAGGCCGGCTTGACGGTGCCATGCACCGGCTGATCGGGCAGCCAGCCAAAGTAGCTTGCTGTATTCGGAACGTTCAGCTTGTCCGCATCCGTGATGGCCCACTGATCTGACACTCGCGGGATGCTGGTAATCTTCTGCATTGGGGCGAAAGGGCCGTTGGGGCGCCCGAATGGGTAATCGAACAGATGGTTGGCGACGGTGGGATTGTCCGGGTCCGAATAGATGGAACTGGCGGAGAAGTAAAGGACCGGCACGCTCGACGGCACCGTGAAGGTCTGGCCGGGGGGTATTCTTTTCCAGCCTGCGGGACATATCATGACACGGGAAGTCTGCGCGATGCCCGAGGGCTGTGGGCTCGCCAGATACGTGGCTATGTAGGCTGCCAGGGCTCCGTAATACTTATTGGGATCCTGCGCGATCGACTGCCCGGGATTGGTATCCTGGTAGATGCAGAACATGCCTGACCAACAAGGGCCGGGCAGGTAATCGGTGAAGTCCTGGGTGTAGAGAAAGCAGGCCAGCCCGGTCTGTTTCAGGTTGCTGGTGCAATTGGCCTGATTCGCCTTCTGCTGGGCCTTGGCTAGCGCCGGCAGCAGGAGCGCCGCCAGGATGGCGATGATGGCAATGACCACCAGCAACTCAATCAACGTGAACGCTGAACTGTATTTCGTCGAATTCCGATCCTTAAGCATAACTAGGCAAGTCATTATTGTGAGATTCGCTTAGGTAGCCGGTCGTGGGTGCTGGACTTCGAGGAAGCCGTGCAGTTGGCGGATGCGGGTGGGGTGGCGCATCTTGCGCAGGGCCTTGGCCTCAATCTGGCGGATGCGTTCGCGGGTGACGCGGAATTGCCGCCCGACCTCCTCCAGCGTGCGCGAAGAGCCATCGCCCAGACCGAAGCGCAGCTCCAGGACTTTCTGCTCCCGCTCACTCAAGCTCGTCAGCACGTTCGTCAACTTGTCCCGTAACAGGCTGAAGCTGGTCTTCTCGATCGGGCTCTCGGTGGCTTTGTCCTCGATGAAATCGCCGAAGCTGGTCTCGTCGCCGTCGCCGACGGGCGTTTGCAGCGAGATCGGCTGCTGTGCCATCTTCAAGAGGGCGCGCACCCGTTCGACGGGGAAGTTAATTTCGCCGCCAATCTCCTCCGGGGAGGGCTCGCGACCCAACTCCTGAAGTAGGTGCTTCTGCGCGCGCAGCAGTTTATTGAGGGCGTCGATCATGTGTACCGGGATGCGGATCGTGCGGGCCTGGTCGGCTATGCAGCGGGTAATGGCCTGGCGAATCCACCAGGTGGCGTAAGTCGAGAATTTGTAGCCCCGCTGGTATTCGAATTTCTCGACGGCCTTCATCAAGCCAATGTTGCCCTCCTGAATCAAATCCAGGAAGGAAAGGCCGCGGTTGGTGTATTTCTTGGCGATGGAGATGACAAGGCGCAAGTTGGCCTCCACCATCTCCGTCTTGGCCTGGATCGCCTGCGCGGAGAACTTCTCTAACTGGTCGCAGGCCTTGAGGCAGTCCGCCGCCGGCGCGCGCACAAAGCGCTCCAACGCCTGGATTTTCCGCCGCTCCGACTCAACGACGGCCTGGGGGGGCGGTGGCTGGTCCGCAGCCTGTTGATCCTGGATGAGGCGCAGGCTGGCTTGGAATTTGTCTCGGATGTTCTCCGCCACCAGGGCCATCTCCTCGACTACCTTTTGCTTATAGAAGAATTTGCCAAAGGCGTCCTGGAGTTGGCGGTCGAGCTTTTGGAAACGCGCGTGGAACCGGCCGCATTTCGCCGGGGAGGCGCAACATTGCCACTTGGCGTAGGCTTCATCAACCTTTTCGTCCGCTGCGCGGACCAGCGGGATGAGTTTGCGCAGGGCTCGGAGATGTGCTTCATGGCTCTCGACCTTCTTGTCCACAACGACCCGGTCGAAACGTTCTTTGGGAGGCTCGCAAACCAGCTTCTCGGCCAGCGCGATATGCTCCTTGGCGGCAAAACCGAAACCGCAGATAATGCGTTTGACTTCGGCTTCCGCGGCCTCGATGCGCTTGGAGATTTCCACCTCCTGCTCCCGCGTCAGCAACCGGACCTGGCCCATCTGCCTCAGATACATGCGGACCGGGTCGTCCAGGATATCGAGCCGCACTTTCTCGTCTTCCTCTTCCGGTTCGGGCTGTTTGACGCGGTCCACTTCGGACTGGTCCACGATCTCGACCTCCAGATTGCGCAGCTTGACGTAAATCTCGTCGAGCGCCTCCGGCCCGGTAAGATCGTCGGGCAAGGCCTCCGTGATATCGTTGTAAGTGAGGCAACCTTGCTCCTGCGCCAAGCGGACCAGCTCTTTGATCTTTTCCGTGAGGTCAAGCCCGGCCTGGCTTTCGGGCGCAGCCAGCTTGGCGCCGGACGAGGCTGTGGCTGGCGCGGTCGTGACGGGACTCGTGGCTGCCGACTTCCGGCGGCCTGGACGGCCAGCGGGCAGGGGGGCGGGTTGAGAGGTCGATTGGCCGCGAGATTTCGGCGGCGTCCAGCTCACCTTCAGCTTGGCCATAGTGCTTCAAATACTAACCATCTAACCACGGAGATCGGATACTTAATATGGAAAGCGCGGACCACGGAGTCAAGGGGGGAGAGGAAATCCGCCGGGAGAGGACATCCGCGCGGGAATTCGGTTGTTTGGTTGATTTGGCGCTGAAACCAAACTAGGCTTATCAATATGAGCCGAGCCACGGTAGAAGAGTTCCAGAAAAATGCGGCCGTGATGTTGGCGGCGGTCGAACGGGGCGAACAGTTCGTCATTGCACGCGGACAAAAGGCCGTCGCCCGCCTGCTGCCAGCCGAGGACGATGGGGTGCCTGATGCCGAACGTGAGGACTGGACTCGCGCGGCGATGGCAAATCTCGCCCGTGCCTACGCCCCCGACGAACCGGACTATAGCGCGGCTGCAATCATCGAGCCGAATCCGCAGTATCGGCCATGAGAGAGGGAGCCGTTGTTCTCCTGTCGCTCAGACAGGCGGATGGAAAAGCTAAGCCGCGTCCGGCAGTGGCTTTGCGCCAACTGCCGGGCTTCGGGGACTGGCTGGTGTGCGGTGTGAGCAGGCAGCTCCAGCATTTTGTGGGCGGGTTTGACGAGCAAGTCTCCGCCACTGACCCGGACTTCGGACTCACCGGGCTGACTGGGCCTTCCCTCATCCGCCTGAGCTTCCTCCAATCGGTTCCGCTCTCCGCCATCATGGGCAGGATTGGCGCCATTTCTTCGGACCGCCACCGCCGGCTTTTAGCCAATCTTTCTAGGCATTTGACGCCGTAGCCTTCAAAGCGCATCCGGGGCAAGAAACTCCCGCTGACCGCCGCGCCCTCCGTCTCGCGATTTTCGCTTTCTGCTCTCCCAATTTCAGCTTTTCAGCACGCCCGCCCGTGCCCGCGCCGCCGAGACCTTGAGACTGGAGCGCACCCTCAACAACCTCGTCAACCAAGACTACGGCCTGACCCCGGCGGAGATGGATGTCTTGAACAACAAGCGAACAACACCGTGCCACTACCCCGCCAACGCCGTAGCAATACCCTGCCAGTTCGCAGTGTCCAAGGCGTTCTGGCGGGGGAGTTACGTCAATGAGCTTTCGATTGGGTAACAGGGCGGTGATTCCGGGGTTGGAGGCTCCTCACCCTTCAGGCGGCTAAACATTGCTAATCGTGAATCGCCCGTGATAAGGTTGGCTGGATGACAGCAGATACTTTTCACCCCCTCAAGACGAGTTTGTTCCCGATGGTTGCCGCGCTGCTCAGGCGGATTTCAGGAGCGGCTTGTCGAGTCGTTCCGGCCTTCCTCCTGGTGCTTGGCCCAATGGTCGTGGGCGGACAGCCGATGCCCGCGGCGCGGGCGGCAACCACCACCAACGCACCGGCCTGGAAGCCGGTGGACTCGGTCGCCCACGCGAAGACCTCGCGCTGGAAGCCGATCTTTCGCGGCGTGGAGATGTGCGAGGGCTCAACCGCAGTCCCGCGGCTGCTGCAAGTCCGCGCGGTGCGGGTGGATCTGCGTGAGCCGACCATCGACTTCCTCGTCACGCCGCGCATCGACGACGCGACCCGGGCCTGGGGTGGCCGTACGACTTCTGAGTTCCTCACCGAGTTCAAATGCCAGGTGGCGCTCAACGGGTCAGTCTTTGACGTGTTTGCCAAGAAACGGGGTGACCCAATGCACGTGGAGGGCCTGTCTCTGTCGCGGGGTGATTTGTGCGAAACCACCAACAAGTGGGATGCGTTGCTGATCAGCACCAATCGCCGGGCCTGGGTGGCGCGTTCGCCGGTGGACGCCCAAGAGGCTTACAACGGATTGAGTGGGTATTATGCGTTGCTGATCGATGGCCGGAATAACGGTGGCATGAAGGACCATCATCCGCGTTCGGCGGTCGGGATCAGCCGCAATGGGCGGTATCTCATTCTGATGGCGATCGACGGGCGGCAGCCCGGCTACAGCGAGAGCGCCAGCACGGGCGAAACGGCGGAATGGATCCGCAAGCTCGGCGCTTACAATGCGCTAAATCTCGACGGCGGCGGGAGCACCGCGCTGGTCATCGAAGGGCCGGACGGCGCGCCGGTCGTGCTCAACCGTCCGTGCGGCCCGCCGCCGGGCGTGGAGCGGCGGGTGGCCAATCATCTCGGCGTGTTTGCGCAGAGGTTGGCGAAGGGCCAGTGAAGGTAGGGCGTGCTGTCCCCAGCGCGCCGTCGGTGTTCACCAAACCCCGAACTCCTCGGGCAGCCTCAGCGGCTAAGTGGTCTGAGGCACAACTCCGCTGACGCATCCTGAACCGTTAGGGTGTAGCGCAGACCTCCGAGTCTGCCGTATCGCACGTTTCCAAACCTGCGTGTGCACTGGGATTCAACGCGCACACCATTCCGCGCCCTGCCGACTTGGAAGTCGGCGATACGGCAGACTCGGAGGTCTGCGCTACGTCATCGGGTTTCCGTCAGCATGCGCCAAGGGCGCGCTGGGGACAGCACGCCCTACCACCCATGCCTGGTGCTACACTTTGCCCATCGTTCTTAGGGCCTCGTAGCTGCGTTTCACGGCATCGAGCGGGTCTTTGCCGCTCTCGTGCTCGACCACATACCACTGGGTCTTGCCCTTGCCCTCGCAGAACGCGAAGACTTCCTTCCAGTTCACCTTGTCCTCGCCGATGACAGCGTCGGGTCCGCCGCCGTTGGCCTTGATATGGATGGTGCGCGCGCGGCCGGGATACTTCTTGAGCACTGCCACCGGGTCGGCGCCGCCTTCGCAGCAATTGGAAGTGTCAAGCTGCATGATGACTTCGCGCTTGGTGTTGCCGAAGAAGAGATCCCAGGCGGAGACGCCGTCGATCTGCTTGAAGTCGTGGGCGTGTGCGTGGTAGCCGATCCAGAGGCCCTCGGGCTTTATTTTGCGGGCGATGTCGTTGAAGAGCTTGGCCCGGTCGAGCCATTCCTGCTTGGAGGTGGTCTCGTTCATCCACGGCACGATCAGGAACTTGTTGCCGATGATGAGATTGAATTCCACGGTCTCCTTGAGTTTGTCGCCCTGAACGGAGTCGTAAGGGGTGTGGGTGCCGCAGGCAATGATGCCGTTGTCATCGAGCATCTGCCGCAATTCTTTGGCGCTGCGGCCATGGTAGCCCGCGAACTCGACGCCCCGGTAGCCGATCTTCGACACTGCCACCAACATCCCGGGCAGGTCGGTCTTGCACTGCTCGCGGAGCGAGTAAAGCTGCAATCCAACGGGAATCTTCTTCTTGGCGGCGGCCTGGGCCGCGGGCGCGACGCCGAGACCGAGAGCGGCTCCGGCGACGCCGACGGCGCCGAGAAACTCGCGACGGGAAACTGCGGATGATATAGCACGATGCATGATGAGGTCCTTTTGGTTAGCTGCTGTTAAACGGCTGACTGACATTGCGGTCGGAATCCTAATCCGGGCGCTGGCCCCGCGTCAAGGAGGTCCGACTGCGCTTCTCGCGCTCGTAGCGCAGATTTCCAATCTGCCGTATCGCAGAATTCCATTCTGCCGCGCTCCCCTGGGACCTGTTGCCTCCCTTCGCCGGACCTCCAACCGATTGGAAATCGGCGATACGGCAGATTGGAAATCTGCGTTACGTTGCGGACGATCCTGCCCGTTGCTCGCCTCCGCCCGATGCGTCCAGGCTGGGCCCGCGAGGGCGACGGACAGTCGCAGGGAGGAGCTGCACGCAAGAATGCGATTACCCTTGAATAGCGGCCAAACTAATGCTGTCAAAGTCAAGCACGGGCTGGTCGGAGACACCGAAGGGCGACTGAAGCTCGCACGCGTGTACAAGGGAAGTATGAGCGGAATATGAGCGGAATATGAGCGAAGCACGAGCGATAACCTCCATACAATGTCCATACCTCCACTGTCACAATACGCCAACGTGACGCTTGAGTCACGGCAGAGCCAGGCGCCACTCAAGGCATCCCTTCCAAGCCTCGTGCTGGTTCCAGCTTGTTCGGCGTGCTGTCCTGACGCCTGGCCAAGGCTATATCCATTTGCGCTTGCGGGGGACGGTTCTGTGTGGCAACTGGAAGGTGCGCGCAAGGGGGATTGTTCCTCCGGCGGCAGGATGGGAAACGCGAAGAACCAACCATTATGAAAGTTCAGATACCGGATCAATTGAAGGCGGATATCCCACCGACCAAATGGGGCAAGCTGCTCAGCGCCACCCCGGTGGTCATGGCGGTGGTGGCTACGATGCTGGCGGGGTTGGCTTCGAGTGAAATGACCCGCGCCCAATACGATCGCTCGCTCGCCGCCCAGCAGCAATCGAAGGCGGGGGACCAGTGGAGCTTCTTCCAAGCCAAGCGGTTACGCGGCGCGATTCAGCGCAATTCGCTCGATCTGCTGCAAAGCACGGTCGAGCTGCGCCCGCTGAATGCGACTGCGCTCAAGGATGCAGCCGAGCAACTGTCAGCCAAGGTCAACGATGCTGAGGCGGCCAAGGTGAGGACCGACCTGCTGGCGGCACTGGATTCCCCGGGCGGGCAGCAAGCGGTGTCGTTTCTGCAACGGGGAGAGGTGCCACCGGCAGGTTCGCCGCCGGCGGTGGACCCGAATATAAAGGCCGCGCTGGACGCCGTTGAGAACTTGACACCGGACCCGGAGGTCGCACCCCTGCTCGCCCGAATCAGCAATCAAGCCCTGGAGGACGCGCTCCGCGACGCACGGGACCACGCGCAGGTCTTTGATACGGCCACGAAACCCGTCAACCAGGCGATTGACCAACTGGATAACCTCCTGGGCCGGCGGGCGGCCTCCCTGCAAGCTAAGCCCGCGTCCGACGCGGCCTCCCCTGCGGCTGGCGCTTCCCTCACCCGCGACTTTACGGCGGCGCGGCTGCGGTATGCCTCCTTGCGCTATGAGGTCGAGGCTCGGCTCAACCAGGCCATTGCGAACTATTATGAGCTTCAAGTCCGCAAGAGCAATATCTCGGCAGAGCGGCACCACTACCGAAGCCAGCGCTTCTTCTTCGGCATGTTGGGCGCGCAACTCGGGGTGATCATCGCGACCTTTGCCATCGCCGCCCGCCAGCGGAACCTGCTTTGGTCGATGGCCGCTACGGCGGGCTTGCTGGCGATCGCCTTCGCCATTTACGTCTATCTATATACATAGGCCTTCGGGCGTCAGATGAGAGTCATTACCGACGAGCGCTGCACGGGGTATTCGCACCCGGGCCACCCCGAACGCCCGGAGCGGATTATCACGACTTGGGCAAGACTGCGGAGCCAGACGGAACTGCCGATCACCTGGAGCAAACCCGGCCCCAGCGATGACGCTGCCATCCTGCGCGCCCACACTGCTGAGCATCTCGACCGGTTGAGTAAGGCGGAGGACTTTGACGACGATACGCCGTCGTTCCCGAACCTCGCGGATTACGCCCGGGCCTCAGTGGGCGCGGCGTTGGACGCCTTGGAGGCCGCGAGGGCAGGGGAGGCGGTTTTCAGCCTGATGCGGCCGCCGGGGCACCACGCCACGCGCAACCGGGCTATGGGCTTCTGCTACCTGAACAATACCGCGATTGCCGCCCTGGAAGCGTTGGCCACGGGCGCCAAACGGGTGGGGGTGTTTGATTTCGATGTGCACCACGGGAATGGGACAGAGGCCATCCTCCTGAACAAGCCGGGTGCGGCCTTCATCTCCATCCATCAGTTCCCGTGCTACCCCGGCACCGGCACGCGGAACGTCGGCAACAACTGTTACAACTACCCGGTGCTCCCGCAAACGCTACGCGGGGAGTACCGGCACGTCCTTGCCAGCGCCCTCGAACATTTGGAGGCATTCAAACCCAGCCTGGTAGCCGTCTCCGCCGGCTTTGACGCCTACGCCCGTGACCCGTTGGCTCAGGGGTCGTTGGAGGTGGAGGATTTCTATTGGCTTGGCCAGTCGCTGCGGAACCTGGGCGTGCCGCTGTTCAGTCTGTTGGAAGGCGGTTACAGCACCGAACTGCCGGAACTCATCCTGGCCTACCTGAAGGGCTTGGAAGGGAAATGACCCCGGTGACCTTCCGGGCTAAATATTCTCCCCCATGACGGGCGGCGGCTGATACCTCAGCTCGCTCTCCGGCGGCAACGCGGCTGCTTCCCGGGCGAGCACTCGGTACTGGCGGATCTGGAGGGAGACTTCCTTGCCGTCCTCCAGGCCCTGGTGGGCATACTCCTCCTTGGTCATGCGGGCACGGATCGTCAGGCCGCTCGGCAGCTCCATCTCGACCCGCAGCAGCACCCCCAGGAAGAATGTGTGCCGCAACACCGCATGATAGCGATACTGGGTCAGGTCCGACGAGATTTGCACGGCGTAAGGGCGGAATCCGATCCGGAGTTTCTCGCCATCGGCATGGCCGGGTGCAGGGAACTCCACTTCGCCGATGCGCGCCACCTCCCCGCGCACTTCCGTCTCCAAGACATTCATGGCGCCGATGAAGCGCGCCACGAATTCGTTCGCGGGCTGTTCATAGACCTCCCGGGGCGTGCCGACTTGCTCCAGCACGCCGCGAGAGAATATGACGATGCGATTGGCTACCTCCAGCGCTTCCTCTTGGTCGTGCGTGACGAATATCGTGGTGACATTCAGATCGTGATGCAGCGTGACGAGCCACTCGCGCAGCTCCTGCCGAATCTTAGCGTCAACCGCGCCGAAGGGCTCGTCCAGGAGCAACACGCTTGGCTTGGATGCCAGCGCGCGCGCAATCGCCACCCGTTGGCGCTGCCCACCCGATAACTGGTGTGGATAGCGCCGCTCCAGCCCCTCCAGCCCAAAGAGCTTTAGCAACTCGGCAACTCGCACCTCAATGTCCGATTGCTTCCACTTCTTGATCTTCAGGCCGAAGGCGATGTTCTTGAACACGGTCATGTTCTTGAACAAGGCATAGTTCTGGAACACAAAGCCGATATTGCGTTGCTGCACGGACAAGTCGTTCACCCGCTTGCCCCGGATGAAGACGTCTCCAGCGGTCGGGATCTCCAGCCCGGCGATCATGCGTAGCACGGTCGTCTTCCCCCCGCCGCTCGGGCCGAGCAGCGCCATCAACTCGCCTTCCTTCACGGAAAACGTCACGCTATTGACGACGGTGGTGTCGCCAAACTTCTTCGTGACTGCCTTTAGCTCAATGCTCATCTCGCTCTCAGCTATCCACTCTCCCCACTATCAACCTCTCCGCTCGCGCCTGCTTCCACTCCAGGAAGGTCTTGATGCCCAGCGTAAGCAAGGCCAACAGCGCCAGCAAGCTCGCCACCGCAAACGCCGCGGCGGCGGACGCTTTGGTGGTGCCCTCATAGAGCGCCTGCACCCGCAGCGGCATGGTCTCGGTCTCGCCGGCAATGTGTTCGGACACCACCGACACCGCGCCAAACTCTCCCATCGCCCGCGCGTTGCACAGAATGACGCCGTAGATCAAGCCCCACTTCACCGACGGCAGCGTGACGTGCCAGAACGTCTGCCAGCCGTTGGCCCCCAATGTCAGCGCCGCCTGCTCCTGCTCGGTGCCGGTCGCCTCCATGACAGGTATCAGCTCGCGGGCGACGAATGGGAACGTGATGAACACCGTTGCCAGCACGATGCCAGGCACGGCATAGATGATTCTGATGTTGTGCTCGTCCAGCCATTGGCCGAAGAAGCCTTGCAGCCCGAACAGCACCAAGAGCATCAAACCCGCGACCACTGGCGAGACCGAGAACGGCAGGTCGATCAGCGTAATGAGGAGCGATTTGCCCCGGAACTGGAACTTGGCGATTGCCCATGCGGCGGCCAAGCCGAAAAGGACATTCATCGGCACGCTGATAGCGGCTACCACAAGCGTCAGGCGGATCGCCGCGAGCGAATCCGGGTCCCCCAGCGCCCTCCAGTAACACCCCCAGCCTTGAGCCAGGGCCTGCGCGAAGACGTTTGTCAGCGGTAGCAGCAGGAACACGAAGCAGAATGCCAAGGCGATGGCGATGAGCGCCCACTTGGTCAGCGGCGATTCTTCTGTTCCGCGCTGCGATGCGCGCTGCGCCACGCCTCTACGATGTGTCACGATGCCGGCCATAGGCTTAGGGGGACGATTGGAAGCGGTTCGCCCATTGTCCGATCAGGTTGATGGCCCCGACCAACACGAATGAGGATACCAACAGCACAACCGCCAGTGCGATTGCGCCCGTGTAGTCGTATTCTTCGAGGCGTATGACGATGAGGTAAGGCGCAATCTCCGTCTTGAATGGCAGGTTGCCTGAAATGAATACTATCGAGCCGTATTCGCCTATCGCCCGAGCGAACGCCAGCGCCAGCCCGGTGAGCACCGCTGGCAGCAGCGAAGGCGCGATGACCTCCACGAACGTGCGCAGACGTCCCGCCCCAAGCGTGGCGGCTGCTTCTTCAACTTCCCGTTCCAGGTTTTGGAGCACCGGCTGCAGCGTGCGCACGACGAACGGCAAGCCCACGAAGGTGAGCGCGATTACAACTCCCAGTGGGGTGAAGGCACCTTTGATGCCCAAGGGGACCAAGTACCGCCCTAGCCAGCCATTGGCGGCGAATAGATTCGCCAGTGTCAGCCCGGCTACCGCCGTGGGCAGCGCAAACGGAAAGTCCACCATGGCGTCCAGGAAGCGGCGTCCGGGGAACTCATAACGCACCAGCACCCACGCCAGCAAGGTGCCGAAGACCGCATTGACCGCCGCGGCAATCAAAGACGCCCCGAACGTCAGTCGATACGCTGCTAGCGCGCGGTCGGTCGTCGCTAGGTGCCAGAAGTCCGACCACGAGAGCTCTAGCGTGCGAATTACCAGGGCGGCAAATGGGATCAGCACAATCGCGCTTAAGTAGAAGAGCGTGAAACCCATCGTCAGGCCAAAGCCCGGCAGCACGTTGAATCGCTGGCGTGCCATGCGCGTTCAGCCCTTGCAGGAAACTGGCCTTTTCATTAGCTGCATGGTCAGCCGAAGAGTATCGGCGACGCGAATGCTAATCAATCCTGCCTTTCCTACCGATTCGCGCTTTGGATCTGGTCAAACAACCCCCCATCATTGAAGTGCGTCTTTTGCGCCTTCTGCCAGCCGCCGAACACCTCATCGATAGTGAACAGGTTCACCTTCGGAAAGGTGGCCGCGTATTTCTTCGCGACTGAGTCGAGCCTCGGTCGATAGTAATGCCTGGCTGCAATCTCCTGGCCTTCGGGCGAATAGAGGTATTCGAGGTAGGCCTTTGCGATGGCCTGTGTCCCGCGCCGGTTCACCACTTTATCCACCCAAGTCACCGGTGGCTCAGCCAGGATGCTCAGCGAGGGGGCGACCAACTCGAATTCGCTCTGGCTCGATTCCTTGATCGTCAGCAGCGCTTCGCTTTCCCACGCGATCAGCACATCTCCTATGCCCCGTTGGACAAACGTGGTGGTCGCCCCGCGGGCCCCGGTGTCCAGCACAGGCACGTTCTTGAAGACCCGCGCCACAAAGTCCCGCGTCCTGGCCTCGTCACCGCCGAATCTCTTCAGCGCGTATCCCCACACCGCCAGGTAATTCCACCGCGCTCCGCCGGAGGTCTTGGGGTTGGGAGTGATGACTGAAACCCCCGGCTTCACCAGATCGTCCCAGTCTTTGATCTGCTTGGGATTGCCCCTGCGCACGACCAGCACAATGGTCGAGGTGTAGGGGGCGCTATTGTTGGGCAGCCGCTTCTGCCAATCCTGTGGAATGAGCTTCCCCCGCTCCCACAGCGCGTCCACGTCGTAGGCCAGCGCCAGCGTGACCACGTCCGCATCCAGTCCGTCGATCACCGCCCGCGCCTGCTTCCCCGAGCCGGCGTGCGACTGCTTGATGGTGACCTTGTCGCCAGTCTTCTCCTGCCAATGCCTGGCAAACACCGTGTTGTAATCCTGGTACAGCTCCCGCGTCGGGTCGTAGGAGGCGTTCAGCATTGTGATGTCTTTGCCGGCGGCCCAGCCCATCGCCACCGCTAGCACGGCCAATCCCCTCAGTAAGGTTTTCATTCCACGATCAAGCATAAACTCTTTCACTTGCGAACACAGTTGCAAACCAAGCTCTCTCCATCCCGCCATCGCGCCACGGCTCAGAACGCCAATTGAATGCGGGTGAACAGCACTTCCTCAGGCTTCTGCGTCACGGTTGCGGGAGCGGAAGTCCCGGCGCCGCCCCCACCGCTGAAGGTCGTGTAGGAGAAACTAGTCTTCACCTCCACATTCCGATTCAGGTACCAGTTCAGGCCAATTGACCACGCAGCGGCAGAGTGCGCTGAAGTCTTCGGGTCGGCAAACGACGGAAACGCCGCCGGATCGATGTCCAGTTCCGCATACCGCCCCACCAATTGCAACGCCCCCCAGCCTCCCTCCGCGGGATTGAAAGGCCGCCGTGGAATCACCCCGCCGGCATAGGCGGCATCTTCTCCCGTCAACACCCACGAAGCGGTAACCTCCCAGGCAGTATTATCCAGGTGTGCGGAACTGAACGGCGCGACCACCGTCCGCCTCACCGTCTGGTCTGAGATGGCATACT
>CZKM01000092.1_pt1 | contig 14701 bp, 11 predicted proteins | sample 1122481 | NCBI WGS metagenome assembly CZKM01 (sample SAMEA3539301, study PRJEB10725) | soil metagenome | biome: tundra; feature: field; material: soil | place: USA | collected 2010-05 | depth 0.15 m | reverse complement strand
CTATTGGAAACCTATAGGTGTTGGACAAGCGAAAAAGCCCTTCCCACCGCACTTTCTTAACGAAATCGGAAAATAGGGCGAGGATCAGGGTATGACGCCGACTTCGATTCATCGGAGAATGCGAGTTCCTTTGAATAAGGGCGGAGCCAATGCTGTCAAAGCCAGGCCGGGGCTGCGCGGGGGATCGCTGTTCGGAAGCGCCAGATGTGCGGCCGGAACGGCAAAAAAGGCCGAATTCCTTCGAAGATCCTTCGAAACTCCATCGAAGCCCTTTCGAAGCCCCTTCGTAACATCACGCTTACAACACGCTGCCAACACCGTAGCAATACCGTGCCATTTTGGGGTCTCCAAGACACCCGAATGCAAACGGGGATTGCGGGGTGTTGCGTGTGCCGACTTGGCTTGACGCACAGGCGGTGGCGACCGCCCTTCGACCAATTCACTGAACCCAGCCTTGCCGGCTTCGGGTCAATGCCGGCGCTTCTGCTTCAATAGCCACTCGTACAGCTCGGGGTTGTTGTAAGTTTCGGTCCAGGCATCGTGCCCGGCGTCGGGGTAGATGGTGAACTTCACATTGCCCCCCGCGGCCTGGATGGCCTCGACCATTGTTTTTTCGCTTGCGATGCGCACGACCGGGTCTTTGGCGCCGTGGAACACCCAGATCGGGAGCCGGGCGAGCTGCTTCGCCTCCGCCGGGTCGCCGCGGCCACAGATGGGCACTATGGCAGCAAACCTCTCAGGATGTGCCGCGGCCAGCCGCCAGGTCCCGCTGCCCCCCATGCTCGCTCCCGTGAGATAGACACGGTCTTTGTCCACTCGATATTTGCGGAGGACATCGTCCAGCAGCGCGTTGAGCGTGTCGGGATTCCAGCCCTCGCGCGAGGTTTGGGGCGATACGAGGACAAACGGGAAGTCAGGCTTGCTCTCAACGATCTTGGGAGGACCCAGCACCTTGAGCTTGTCCAGGTTGGTGCCCGACTCGCCCGCGCCGTGCAGAAAGAGCATCAGCGGCCACCGCTGCTTGGATTTCGCGTAACCCTCCGGCAGGAAGAGGAGATAATCGAGCCGGGCAGTCACCTTGATTGTCGCTTGGAAATGCTCGGCCTGCTGGGGGCTGGCGGCGAGTTGCTGCGCGGGGGTCGAAGTGATCAGCCCCGAGAGGCCGAGCAGGGTTCCCCATAGTAATCGTGTTCTCATATCCAGAGTCTCGTGTTTGTGTCAGAGTCGATGTGACGCGAGCCTATAGCAGCCACGATATGCTTCAAGCCAAATGGGAGGGCAGGGGAGGTTCAAACCAAATGGTCCTCGCAGGTTGTGCTTTATCGGCATTCTGAAACGGCGCGGGACTTGGAACCTGTCCAGGTAGATGCTATATAGTATAGTTTAGAGAATGGACTCCAAGTTCCAACTGCGGCTGGCGGCACTCGGTTTGGCCGTAGGACTGCTGGGGGTGTTGATCGTGGCAGTCACGTTGACCTCCGAACGCCAAGCCGTGGAGGCGCGGGAGCGGCTGGGCCAGGTGGATGTGGAGAGCATTCGGATCTCCGACCGGTTCAAGGACAAGCTGCGCTACGCGAGCGACGAGATGCGCCGGTATTCCAGCGGCCGCGACCAGGCGGTTTGGGCCGAGTTTCTCAAGGCCGGCGAGGAGCTTAAACTGTGGATCGACATGCAGGCACCCAAATTGGCCCCGGGTCTCGAGCAGGAAGTGGCCAAACAAATGGGAGCAGCTTACACCGTTTACATCCAGAAGGCCAAAGACCTCCACGATCGGATGGAGACGGCCGATGAATCAAGCGCCTCGCTGGCCGAATACAACGAATTCTTCGTGCAGGCGCGCCGCCTCTATGACCTGGGCTTGGAGCTGGCCAGGATCCATTACGAATCGCGCAACGAGGTTCTGGCGCACGCGGGCCAGACCTTGACGAGACTCCGATATTCTGTGCTCGGTTTGGTAGGTTTGTTGTTCGTGTTTGGCCTGGCGCTGGCGGTCAGGGTATACCAGGACATCATCGCTCCGCTGCAGGTCAAGCTGGTGGAAAGCCAGGCATTGGCGGAGCGCCAGGAGAAGCTCGCCTCGCTGGGCCTGCTCGCCGCCGGGGTGGCGCATGAGATCCGGAACCCCTTGACGGCTATCAAAGCCGCGCTCTTCATCCAGCAAAAGAAGTTTCAACCCGGCTCGCCGGAGCGTGGCGACATTGAGCTGGTCGAACGGGAGATTCTTCGCCTCGAACGAATTGTGAATGAGTTCCTGCTGTTTGCGCGGCCCGCCGATCCGGAGTTGGCGACGATCCGTGCCGACCAGCCGCTGGAGGAGGTGCAAGCGCTGCTCACGGCTAAGTTGGCGAAGGACGGCATCCACCTGGTGCGGGAGGCGGCAGCGCCGATGAGGGTCCAGGTGGACCCGGCGCAAATCAAGCAAGTGCTTATCAACCTGGTGCAGAACGCGGCGGACAGCATGGATGGCGGCGGTACCATCACGTTGCGCGCGCGCCACGACCGGAAGCGGCTGGCCAATGGCGAGGCGGATGTGGTGATCCTGGAAGTCGCGGACACCGGCAAAGGCATCCCGCCGGAGGTGGAGGCGCGACTGTTCGATCCGTTCTTCACGACCAAAGACAGCGGGACCGGCCTGGGTTTGTCGATCGCCAGCCGGATGGTCGAGAAGCAGGGTGGCTCGCTGCAGTATCAAACCCAGTTGAATCGCGGCACAACCTTTGGCATCGTCCTGCCGGAAGTTACCGCATGAGCGCCGGTGCCAACATCCTGCTGATCGAAGATGACGCCGGCATCCGCGACACCCTCAAAAGGGTTCTGGCCGGGGAAGGTCACACCGTTGCGGTTGAGAAGCGCGGGGATGAAGGTTTGGCGCGCGCCGCGAAGGAACCGTTCAACGTGGTCATCACCGACTTAAGGTTGCCTGGCCTGAATGGCCTGGAACTGGTCCGCCAACTGCACGCCGCCCAGCCGCGTTTGCCCATCATTCTTGTCACGGCCTTCGGCACGACCGAGACTGCCATCGAGGCGACGAAACTCGGCGCCTACGACTACGTGCTCAAGCCTTTCGATTTGCCGGAGCTGCTGGATCTGGTTAGCAAAGCGGCGGACAGCAACCGCATCATGTCCGAGCCCCTTCTCCTGGGTGAAGCCGGCGCGGCGCAAGACGCCCTCGTCGGTCGCAGCGCCGCCATGCAGGCCATCTATAAGGAGATTGGCCGCGTTGCCACCAAGCCGGTCAATGTGCTCATCCGCGGCGAGACCGGGACCGGCAAGGAACTGATCGCCCGCGCGCTTTATCAGCATAGCAACCGGGCCAACGCGCCGTTTATTGCGATCAACTGCGCGGCGATTCCCGAAACGCTGCTGGAGAGCGAGTTGTTCGGCCACGAGCGAGGCGCCTACACGGGAGCGGAGGCGCGACGGATTGGCCGGTTCGAACAAGCCCAGGGCGGTACCATCTTCCTGGACGAGATCGGCGACATGACACTGGGCACGCAAGTGAAACTGATGCGGGTGCTGCAAGAGAAGTGCCTGCAACGGCTCGGTGGCAAGGAGACCATCGCCGTGGACGTGCGCGTCGTGGCCGCCACGCACCGCGACCTCGAGACGGCCATCCGCCAGAAGCAATTCCGGGAAGACCTTTACTACCGGCTGAGCGTGGTAGTAATCACGCTGCCCCCGCTGCGCAACCGGAGGGAAGACATCCCTGAGCTGGTGAGCTATTTCCTGCAAAAGCACGGCCCCGAACTGGGCAACCCCGGGCCATCCATCCATCCTGAGGCAAGGGAGTTCCTGCAGGTGCAAAGCTGGCCGGGGAACGTGCGAGAATTGGAGAACGTCGCACGCAAAGCCCTCCTCCTTGCGCAGACTTACACGATCAACCTGGACCATGTGCGCACCGCATTGAACAAGACCAACGGTCTGCCCGGCTCCCCAGCCAAAGCCTTTGAAGAATATGTGGATGAGAGCCTGGCGGCTGCCCGCCGGGGTGACCTGACGGACCTGCACGCCCGAGTGCTCGAAACCGCCGAGCGTGAGGTGGTCACCCGGGCTATTCAACAGGCGCACGGCAACCAGGCCAAAGCCGCCCGTTGGCTGGGCATCTCCCGGATTACGATGAAGGCCAAACTTGTTCAGTTCGGCCTTCACCCCAGCCAGGACCATGACTCAGCGCAGGGTTGATTCAATCTGATTGGGGAACAGCTCCCAAATCGGCCTCCGCTTGGGTGCTCGTCCCCACCTCGATTGCGGCCCAAGGGTAAAGTCGCTTTGCACAATAGCAAAGCCATTGTGCAGGTAATCCCTCCATAGCCTCTTATTCTCGAGGCGTTGCTCCAGCGCTGAAATCTCACACAGGGGGACTTTTGCCCCGAATTGCGAGGGTTTGGGGCCACTTGCCACTGCACGCGCAGGATTGACGTCCCAAGCCCGCCAAGCATTGGCATGGCGCACGCTAAAGGGAAAAAGAAACCTGTATGAACCCACCATGGTGAGAGAAAGAGCCTTGCGCGGCGAAGCGTCAAAGATGCAATCCATAGGCGTCAAGAAGCCCGATGTCTTCATCGTCGGTGCGCCCAAATGTGGCACCTCGGCGATGGACCATTACTTGGCCGCGCACCCCGACATTTACATGGCGAAGAAGGAGATGCACCCCTTCGGCTCGGACTTGCGCTTCGGCCCCCAGTTTTACCGGCGCGACCAAGAGGCGTATCTGGCGGAGTTCAGCGCCCGCAATGGTGAGCGTCGCGCGGGCGAAGCTTCCGTCTGGTATCTCTTTTCAACGCAGGCCGCCGCTGAAATCCACGCCTTCAATCCGGAGGCGCGGATCATCATCATGCTGCGCGAGCCGGCGGAGATGCTCTACTCGCTGTATTATCAGTTTCGCTTTGACGGCAACGAGGACCTGCCGACCTTTGAGGAAGCCCTGGCGGCTGAGAATGAGCGCCGCGCCGGGCGGCGCGTTACGCGCCAGACGTATCTCGCGCAGGGCTTGGTCTATCGGGATACCGCCCGTTACACGGAGCAGGTTCGGCGCTATTTCGATGCTTTTGGCCGCGAGCGGGTGCATGTGATCATCTATGACGATCTCGCCGCCGATGTCCGCGCGGTGTATGGCCGGGCGCTCGAGTTTCTGGGCGTCGATCCAACCCGTATCGAAACCGACTTCCAAGTGATTAATGGCAACAAATCCGTGAAGCATTCCGCGCTCCGGGGATTGCTGAACGATCCGCTGGTGCGTTCGACGGCAGTCGCCATCGGGCGGCGGCTGCCGCGCCCGATCTTTGCCGCGCTGCATGACGTGGAAAGGCGACTCTGGAAGATTAATAGCCGCTCCGAGAAACGCCCACCCCTCGCGCCGGAGGTGCGTGCGCAGCTCAAGTGCGAATTCGCTCCCGAGATCGAACGCCTGAGCGAACTGCTGGGGCGTGACCTCACCCATTGGAGCAGCTCACTACCGGTCAGGAGCAGAACCCCGATTCTTGCTCCTCACGCGACGGCTCCCCTGAGTTCGGCTCCGGCAGTGGCCTGCTCCGCGCGGGCGGCGTAGTATAGCATTCAACACACCGAGGGCTGCATTCCCCGGGTATGAATATGCAATCGTCACCGAAAGCGGCGAAGACGGGCAACTCGGGCTTTGCGGTGATGGTGCTGCTCCTGGTAGCGATACTCGGGCTTCTCCTGCGGGGTGACTTCGTGCCAGGAAATACCCTGGTCTCGAACGACGGTCCGGTGGGCCGATTGATGTCGGAATGCCACCGGCTACCGGAGCGATTCACCGGCTGCTGGGAGGATCTGAACTCCCTCGGCTGGCGCGACTGGGGCGCCTCTCCCAGCATCAGCTTCGGCTTGCAATTCCTCCTGGGACCGGTCGCCTTTTCCAAGCTTTACGTCCCGCTAGCCCTGCTGATCCTGGGCTGCGGGGCGTGGTGCTTTTTCCGCCAATCCGGCCTTGCGACGCCGGCCTGCATTCTGGGTGGCTTGGCGGCAGCCTTGCATTCAGCCTTCTTCTCAGCCGCATGCTGGGGTGTGGCGTCGCATCCCATTACCATCGGCATGATTTTCTTTGCCCTTGCGGCGCTGGCGCGCCTGTCCGGACGCCAGCGTTGGCTGCGCGTGGCGCTGGCGGGACTGGCCGTGGGCATGGCCGTGACCGAAGGCGCCGACGTCGGTGCCATCTTCAGCTTGTATGTCGCGGCGTTCGTCATTTACCAGGCTTGGATGGCCGACGGCCCGGGCCTGAAGAATCTCGGTGCCGGTGTGGCCCGCGTCGCGCTGCTGGCGATCTGTGCCGCCTTGCTGGCCGCGCAGGCCATCTCCGGGCTGGTCGCCGCTGACGTCAAGGGTGTGAGCGGCGTAGAACAGGATCGCCTGACCAAGAAGGAGCGCTGGGAATGGGCCACGCAGTGGAGTTTGCCGAAAAAGGAAGTCTTGGGCCTGGCTGTGCCCGGACTCTTCGGCTATCTCGACGCCACTCCCGACGGCGGTAACTACTGGGGGTCGGTTGGCCGTCACCCCGATTGGGACCGGTATGTTCAAAACGGCAGCCAGGGTCCGCCGCCGATGGGCTTCAAGCGTTTCTCGGGCGGCGGCTCCTACGCGGGCGTGCCGGTGGTGCTTTTGGCGTACTGGGCGGCGGTGCAATCCCTGCGCCGGAAAGATTCCGCTTTCAACCGCTCGCAGCGTCAGTCGCTTTGGTTTTGGCTCGGTGTCAGCCTGATCTCGCTGCTGTTGGCCTTCGGCCGCTTTGCGCCGTTTTACCGGCTAATCTACGCGTTGCCTTACTTCTCAGCCATTCGCAACCCGGTCAAGTTCCTGCATGTCTTCAGCTTCGCGCTTGTGGTGCTCTTCGCTTATGGAGTGGACGGCTTATGGCGCGGGCACATGCAGACGGCCGGGAGGAATGCAGCACAGCGTTGGGCGGGCTTCAGGAATTGGTGGGGGCAAGCCGCTCGGTTCGACAAGTATTGGCTGCATGGATGCCTGTTGGCTCTCGAATTGAGCGTGCTGGCCTGGGTAGTCTATGCCTACCGGCGTGATTCCTTGGAGCACTATCTGCAAACCGTCCAGTTCGACCAAGACCAGGTGGGCGCCATCGCCGGTTTCAGCATTCGTCAGGTCGGGTGGTTCGTGCTTTTCTTTGCCGGCTCGGTGGCGCTCGTGGCCTTGGTTCTAAGCGGCGCCTTCGCCGGGAAACGCGCCAGGTGGGGCGGCTTCCTGCTCGGGTTCCTGCTCGTGGCGGACCTGGCGCGGGCCAACCAGCCCTGGATCAGATACCTCGATTACCCAATGCTCTACGCCAGCAACCCGATCATCGATAAGCTGCGCGAAAAGCCTTACATGCAGCGGGTGTCGCTTTCACCCTTCCGGGTACCGCCGCGGTTTTCCTTGATCACCCAAATGTATCAAAACTCCTGGAGCCGCAACTTGTTCCCCTACTACAACATCCAGGCGCTCGAAGACGGGGCGATCTCGCGGCTGCCTGATGACGTGGACAGATTTCAGAAAACCTTCATCTCAACCAATCAAGTCGAGTTCTCACGGGACATGCTTCGCCTGTGGCAACTCACCAACACGCGCTACCTCGTCGGCCCGGCGGCCGTCATGTCTGTTCTGAATGGACGCATCGACCCGACGCATCACCAGTTCCGCATTGCCGAGCGTTTCAACATTGTGCCCAAGCCGGACGCCGGTGAAGTCACCAACGTGACGCAACTGACCGAAGAACCTTCGGACAAGGGGTCTTACGCTCTCGTGGAGTTTACCGGGGCGCTGCCGCGCACCAAGCTCTACTCCAACTGGCAGGTCGTCACCAACAATCAGGTTGCGCTCGATCAGATCGCCAGCGACTCCTTCGCTCCCGAGCAAACTGTCGTTATTACCGGCGCACTGCTCCCGGCTTCACCCGTAACCGCCACCAACCAATACGCCGGCACCGTCGAATTCTCCAGCTACGCCCCGAAGCATATCGTGCTCAAAAGCGAAGCGCATTTGCCCTCAGTCCTGCTGCTCAACGATCGCTACGATCCGAACTGGAACGTCCGGGTGGACGGCAAGCCCGAGACGTTGTTGCGTTGCAATTATCTGATGCGCGGCGTTTATCTCACGCACGGCTCGCATACCATCGAGTTTCGCTTCCAACCGCCCATCGGGCCGCTCTACGTGAGTCTCGCGGCGATTGGAGTTGGTGTGGTCCTGCTTGGGCTTGTTCTCGTCAAGGGACGGCGAAGCGGTCTCCAGGTCCCGGCACCGACAGTCCGGTCGCAGCCCGCACCGTCGCGCCCGGGCTCACAACCGGCGCCAGGCCGTGCTGTGGGCAATAAGAGCGCCCCGGACCAACGATTAAGGCCGAACCCGATTTCTCTAAGGCGGCAGGGAACGCGATGATTTGGGACACGCAATCCCCCATCGTGAACTGGGCGGTTGCGAGTTCGATTTCGAGAGTCAGTCGGGTTTGGGCGGGTTCTTAGCCAGATATGCCTGCCACAAGGGCAAATCAACGTAAAGCTCGAGGAAGACTTGGGGTCGCAGTTGGAAGTAACCGACCATGACGTGGGTTTTCTTTTCGTCGAGGCCGGCCTGGAATTTGGCGGAGACGATCATTACGGGGGCGAACGGGTCGGCGGGCACCTGGTCCCACCAGCCAATCTGCTTGAGGTTGCGTAGGTACCAGGGTAAGGGCCAGTAGTTGCTTTCGGGAGCCATGACTTTGACAAGCATTTGGCGGCCCTGGGGATGGACCTCGGCGAGCGCTTCCACCTTGCGGACGAGATTCAGAAGGTCGGGCGAGGTTTGCGCATAGACATAAGGGTTCCGGGGGTCAGCCGTGTAGGGCACGCTGGCCAGCCGCGCCTGCCAGGCGAGATGGCCTGCCCCGGCCAGCAGCAACACGCCCACGGCGAGCCACAGGAATCGTTGCCTCACGCTCCGGAGCAGCGCGGCAGCGCCAACGCCCGCCAGCAGAATCATGCCGTGCCAGAAACTCAGCAGGCACCACGGCGTCTTGTAGGAGATCGGGCAGTAGGCCGCCGTGAGGGCGAAGGTGTAGAACGCCAGAAACTGGACGAAGTTTGCGCTGGCATCGGCAAGCGCTGTGCGCGCGAACGCCGCCCAGACACCGACGACCGCCAGCACGAGGATCAGCGCCTCGCTCCAGACTGGACCTTTGGAGATGTGGAAGAAGAGCAACCGGTGCAGATAAAAGCTCCAGGGATGGATGTGCGGTGAAGCCCCGCCGGCGCGGTGAAGCCACGGTAGATAGGTTCGCACTGAATCGAGCGGCCCGGCGGCGTTGGTGAAGAAGGAGGAGAACAGGATCAGCGCCACGATAAGCCAAACAGCGAAAGCGGCGGCGAGATGGGTGAGCTTTAGGCGGGGCGGTTTTGGCAGAGGGGCGGTGGCATCGATCCAGCGATTCCAAAGGTGGTTCAGCCCAAGGGCCAGCGCGGCAGCGGCCAGCGTGATAAGGAACGTTTCCTTGGTGGAATGCATAAGGCCCACGCCTATGCCGGCGAGCAGAGCCCAGCCGAGCTTCCGGCTGCGCCAGTAACGCCAGCCGGCGGCGAGTGCCAGGAAGGAAAAAAAGACGAGCAGGATCTCGTGAATGTAATAACGGCTATAGAAGACCACCGCCGGGGAGACAGCGGTGAAAAGGGCAGCCCAGAGGGTGGCGTTCTTGCCCAAGCCATCCGAGACGAGCGGCAGGAGAAGGATCAGGCCGATGCCAAAGAGAACCGTGGTGAACCGGAGTCGGTTCTCGGTGAACTGGTCTAAGTCCTGCGGCGCCCCCGTTAGACGGCTGAGGGCGAGGGTGGCGTAATAGAGCGACGGGCCGTGATGCTCGTTAGGGTCATACTTATAGCCGCCGTGCTCCCAGAGCTGGCCGAATTTGATGCCGTTGACGGCCTCATCGTTGTGCATCGGGCGCTGGTCCAAGGCGAAAGACCAGAAAGCCAGCGCAAGGCCAGCCAGCAAAACGACGATAGCCAATACAGGATGGAAGATGGCGGAGGCTGAAGGTTTCCAATCGCTATTCTCCATCCCAGCCCCCTGGAGCGGGTTATTTGGCCGGGCGGCCGTAAACCTCGAGTTCGGTGTATTCGTTGAGGGCGCTTTCGGTGCTGCCTTTGGAGTAGAAACGAATGTAGCGGGCTTTGACGCCTTTGGCGTTAATCAGTTTGCCCTCGTACGTCTCGAAATACTCGCGATCGGTGCCGACCCCCAGACCCGAGGTGTTGTCCTGGTCGTTGTTGAAGACGGTGCGGACGTTTTCAATGAAATCCGCGTCATCGGCAACCTGCACAATCACGTCATGATACACCTTGGCCATGTTGTGGGCGTGCCAAACCACCAGGGCAAACAGCTCCTGGAGGCTGCCAAAATCCATCTGCACCCATTGTGTGCCTTTGCGCAGGAAAATGATGCTCTGGTCGGATGCGTCTTTGTCGCCGTCGGTGAGCTTGGCCAAGTTGTCGGCAGGGACGTTCTTGTCGCTGCAAGTGATTTTGACTTTGGTGTCCGCGGCGATGTTTTTCAGGTCGGGCGGGACCATCATTGGAGCACGGGGTTTGTCGGAGAGAGGTTCGACGTTGGGGCCGAGTTGGAGGTCTTTGGGTGTTCCCTTGAAGGCGGGGGCTGGCAGTTTGATCGCCAGCGGCACCATGTCGCCGGTGGCGTCTGCAGCCGGCACGGGCGAGGCGAGGAGGAGATTCAGGACAGCGACAGCCAGGCCAGACAGCAGCGAGAGCGTCATGGGTCGTCGCAGTGGGTTGCAAGTTGTATTCATATTGTTCGTCATGCGTATAAAGGTTAAACCAAAGCGGTGGCCGGCGACAAGTCCGATTGGAGGGGAGGTCATTTGGCTGGCCGGCCATAAACCTCGATCTCAGTATATTCGTTCAAGCCGCCATTGGTACTGCCTTTGGAATAGAAGCGGAGGTGGCGGGCTTTGATGCCTTTCGCGTCTATGAGTTTGCCTTCGCGGGTCTCGAAATACTCGCGGTCGGTGCCCACGCCGAGGCCGGAGGTATTGTCCTGGTCGTTGTTGAAGATTGTGCGGACCTGCTGCTTGAAGTCAGGGTCGGCGGCGACTTGAACGATGACATCGTGATACACCTTAAGGATATTATGCGCGTGCCAGATCACGATGGCGAAGAGCTCGTGCGGACTGCCCAGATCCATTTGGACATACTGGGCGCCTCTGCGCAGGAAGATGATGCTCTCGTCGTAGGCGTCTTTGTCTTCGTCGGTAAGCTTTGCGAGGGTTTCAGCAGTTACATTCGTGTCACTGCAAGTCAGTTTGCTGCCGCGCGCGATATTCTTCAACCCAGGCGGGACCAGCATCGGCGGGCGCGGCTTGCTCGGATCGTAGGGCTCCGTATAAGAGTTGGTCTGAAGGTCGCTGGGGGGTGTGCCGACGAACGCGGCCTTAGGGAGGTCCAGGATTAGCGGCACCAGGCCGCCAGCGCCCGCTGCCCCTTTATCCTTTGGGGCGTCGGCGGCCAGCGCGCGTTGAACGGGCGAGTGGTGCAGGACGGCGAAGGCCAAGCCAAGTGTCAATAGCACCCTCAGCCGCCGCCACGGCGGGTTGACAGGTACCTTCATTTGGTGTGCGGTTGATAACATCGATTAAGCCAAAGCCCGAACCGGAGACATACCGGCTTGCCGAAAGAAAGACGAACTCCAGGCCGGGAATATTCGATGCCCTGGGCCTACACAAACTGCAACCGCGTCGTGGCGGCTTCAGGATCCCAGCCACGCGAAGGCTGGCTGTTGATGGAGGATACGTCTTTAATCGAGATTTGCCTGCCGCGAGTCTTCGGCCCCTTGACCTCCACCTCGGCGGGGTTGCAGGTCTGCTGATTGATCTTTTGGTAGGGCGCGGGTTTATACCTGATGTAAAGCTCCGCCGGCGTGTCCGGCTCGAAGAACAGGACCCGCGATTTGAGCGGAATACAGTGATAAACCTTGTCCAGGATCGAACCCCCAAACTTAAAGCGCTTCAAGTAGGTCGCCTCGCGATTCGTATAGGCCAGCGTGAACACCCGGTCGCGTTCCGGCAGACCGCAATAGACGAGGTCCGGGCCGACAAAGAACTTCTCCGGCAGCTCCGTCACCTGGTAATGGCCGTCCTTGAAGACGAGGATCAGCTTGTCGAACTTCGTGCACTCGACGCTGAACTCGTCGCCGGAGACCTTGTGGCCGACGTATCCAGACTCGCGATCGTAGGCCACCTTAAACGCCTTGAAGGCAACTTCCTTGGCGTCCACTTCGTCGTAACGGCTCGATTTCGTGAGGCGCGGATACTGCGGCCCGTACTTAGCGAGCAACTCTTCCAGGTGGCCGATCACGTACTTAGTAAGGTTCTTCAGGTTCTTCCGCGTCTCCGCGAGCGCCGCCTTCACTTGCTCCATTTCCTCACGGTGCTTGTTGATGTCGAAAAGCGATATGCGGCGGATGCGCACGGTAAGGAGGCGCTCGACATCCGGGTCGCTAAGCTCACGAATCAGTTGTTTGCTGAACGGCTTGAAACCTTCGTACACGGCGGCCAGGACGGCTTCGTTAGTCTTGCACTGCTCGATCTTCTTGTAGATGCGTTCCTCGATGAAGATACGTTCCAACGTGCGGAAGTGGAGTTGGTCCTGGAGCTGGGCTTCCTTGAGCTCGAGTTCCCGCTTGAGCGTCTCTACCAGTTGGGCCGTGTTCTCACGCAGGACGTCGGACACGGTCATCTCGACCGGGCGGTTGTTCCTGATAACGACGATGCGGCTGGCGATGGTGACCTCGCAATCGGTGAACGCGTAAAGCGCATCCGCCAATTGCTCCGCGCTGACGCCGCTCGGCGCTTTCACCTCGATCTCGACCTCCTCAGACGTGTAATCGTTTATACTCCGGACCTTGATCTTGCCTTTGCGCGAGGCGTCCTCGATGGAGCCGATCAGCGAATCAGTCGTCGTCGTGGGCGGGATTTCCTTGATGACGACCGTGGACTCATCCTTAACCTTGATCTTGGCGCGGACCTTGATTTCGCCGGCCCCGTCCTTGTAGTCACGGGCGTCCATGAGGCCGCCAGTCTGGAAGTCGGGCAGGCACTTGAACGGCTGCTTCTTGAGGATGGCGATCTGCGCTTCGAGCAGCTCGGGGAAATTGTGGGGCAGGATGCGCGAGGCCATGCCTACCGCGATGCCTTCGGTGCCGAGCATGAGCAGCAGCGGCAGCTTGCTGGGCAGGGTGACGGGCTCCTTGTTGCGGCCATCGTAACTCGGCACGAAGTCAGTGATCTCATCATTGAACAACTCCGTGCGCGCAAGCTCGGTGAGCCGGCACTCGATGTAACGCGGCGCGGCCGCGGGATCGCCTGTGAAGATGTTGCCGAAGTTGCCCTGCCCTTCGATGAGGTAACGCTTGTTGGCCAGCACCACCAGCGCGTCGCCAATCGAGGCATCGCCGTGAGGATGGTATTGCATCGTGTGGCCGACGACGTTGGCGACTTTGATGAAGCGGCCATCGTCCTTGTCATGCAAGGCCCAGAGGATGCGGCGCTGGACCGGCTTGAGGCCGTCCGCCAGGTTGGGGATGGCGCGGTCGCGGATGACATAGGAGGCGTAATCGAGGAAGCTGCGGTCCACCCGGCGATGGAGCGGTAACTCGATCTTGCCCGGGACGAACGGCCGCGTAGGCGGAGGCACGGCGACATTCTCCGCGAGGACGTGAGTGGCACCGTTGCCATCCTTGGCGGATTTGGGATTGGGAGCTTCGCCGTTGCCGCCTTTCGGGAGAGGCGCTGCGTTGACCACGCCCGGCGTGTTATCCGGCAGTGCTTCAATCGGCAGTTCGGGTTGGTTGGGGTTTTTCTTGCGTTTGGATGCCATGGGAGAACTCGCTGTCCAGGAAGCCTATTTGCAGCGTGAGATATTGTATCAGGCCAAAACCAACCCGTGCTGGACGAAAGGTTGGGAATCAGGCGTGTTGATGGTGGCCAGTTTAGCTCCGCAGCGAATAGCCACTGCCGCAATCATGCAATCGGCCAACGAGCGGGAGCGACGACCGGTCTTGTTGAAAAACTCTGCGGCCAAGGCTGCATCACCGGCAAGAAAGCTCTCCGGAAGAGGAAACATCTGCTTAGCGAATGCCGCGGCTTGCGGATCGAGCGGGCCACAAAGGTATTCGGCCCAAGCCACGGCGCTGACCCCTATGCTTTCTCCTGCGGCAGACCACCTCCGAAAGCCGCCATGGGCCGGCGAGCCTGCCACTGTGGCTTGGATAAGGAAATTGGTGTCGAGATGAATCATGCGCGGCGCGGTGGACGTTAGCGGCGGGACTCGCGGACGGCCGCCATCCATTCGGCCGCCTTGCTCTCATCCAGCTTCAAGTGCTTCTGGAGCGCTTCGAGTGCCTCTAAGGGCGTGAGCTTGCCGGCGGTAGTTGGAGGGGCCGGCTCCAGAACCGTCAACAGTCCTTTCCCCTTTTCCGGTAACTTGCCCGGCTCAGCGACCACTAAACGACCATGGTCAATATCGACATCCACCGTTAGGTAGCTCATAGCTAACAATTACATTCGAGAGCGCAACCATGCGACCAAAATCTGGCGCTAGCTCGCATAGGCACCCGGCACCATGGAAGGTGCCCGGGTGGGACGACTGCCTTTCGGACACCTCGGCAAGCAGCGCTGGCCTCTCCCGAATGCGTTAGTTCCCCATTCACT
>CZKM01000086.1_pt1 | contig 15038 bp, 8 predicted proteins | sample 1122481 | NCBI WGS metagenome assembly CZKM01 (sample SAMEA3539301, study PRJEB10725) | soil metagenome | biome: tundra; feature: field; material: soil | place: USA | collected 2010-05 | depth 0.15 m | reverse complement strand
GGATTATTGGGCGGGGGTAGGATTCAAGGGGGACGGCAGCAATGTGGAGGCCGGGAAAGCCCGGGCCATTAATTATGTCGCCGAGCAGATTCGGCGTTACCGGCCCGACGTGATTATCACCCATGATGTGAATGGGGAAACGGGGCATGACAACCATAAGGCGACCGCTTATGCGGTAATGCGGGCCTTCTACGTGGCAGCCGATCCCAACGCCACGGCCACCAACCTGGTCGGGCTGCCGCCCTGGCAAGCCCAGAAGCTTTACGTGCATCTTTATCCCACCAACCAGCTTTTCCACGAATTCTGGGAGACCCCTTATCCCAGCCTGGCCAACCAAACGGCGCGCCAGGTCGCAGCTACCGGCCTGACTCGCCATGTGTCCCAGGGGCCCGACCGGTGGATCGTGGCCAGCGTTTATAACCCGACCTATTACCGGAGTGTTTGGCCGTCCGAATGGTGGGGGTTGTATGCTTCGATGGTCGGGCCGGACACGGTTCTGACCAATAATACGATAGTGAACGGGTATAATGTGCCAAGCGGCGTGGCAGCAGGAGCTTTCCTGGAACATCTGTCCGTCTCCGAACTCTACTTCACAACCATTCCAAGATCGGCCACGGTTCCAGCCGGATCCTCTTGCACCCTCTCGGCGTCGGCGATGACGACGGGGTCGCCGCTCAGTTATCAATGGCAATTCAATGGGGCCGACATCGGAGACGCTACTGCTGCCAGCCTGACGCTGAGTAACGTGCAGTCGGCCAACGCCGGCAGCTATGCTGTGGTGGTGACCAATACTGCGGGCGCGCTCACCAGCCCTGTGGCTGTGTTGACCGTGCTCCTTCCGCCCATGATTATTTCTCCGCCGCAGACGCGCACCAACCGCGTGGGCACCGCGGCCACCTTCACCGCCAGGGCCAACGGGTCCGGTCCCTTGAGTTATCAATGGCTGCTTAACGGAGTCATGTTACAGGACGACGGGAACATCCAAGGGGCCACGGCGCTCACCTTGCAAATTGCCAACGTGCAGCCGCTTGACGCCGGCACCCTCGTGTTGGCGGTCAGCAACACGGTAGGCCTGGCGGCCGCCACAGTAGGCACGCTGATCGTCGAGCAGCCGCCACCCTGTGTGCCGGTTTCGCCCGGCTTGGTCGCGTGGTGGCCGGGTGAGGGGGATGCCAACGACCTCGCCGGCACCAACAACGGCGCGTTGCTGGGTGGCGCGACCGCAAGCGCCGCAGGCGAAGTCGGACAGGCTTTCAGTTTCGATGGAACTAACAGCTTCGTTCAGATCCCCGATTCGCCGCAGCTCGATCCCACCAACCTCACCGTCGAGGCTTGGGTGCTTTTTAGCGCATTAGACTCTGCCGGTGCCGGCGGCTCGCTCCCGGGCCAGCAATACATCGTTTTTAAGCAGAACTCCCTTAATGACTACCACGAAGGCTACAATCTGACCAAAACCCGCACTGACGGCGGCGACGCTTTCTCATTCATTGTTTCATCGGCATCCGGCGACGTGCTCGCCCTCCAGTCCGTCACTCTTGTGACCACCGGGTTGTGGTATCACGTCGCGGGGGTGCGCGGCTCCGACTTCACACAGCTTTATGTGAATGGCCAACTCGAGAGCCAAACCAACGTGAGCTTTCCGCAGGATTACGGTACCAACGACCTCTTCTTCGGCTCCTCGGGCCAATCCGATTGGGACCACAAATTCGCGGGAACGCTGGACGAAGTCTCCTTATACAACCGCGCCCTGACTGCCAGTGAGATCGCCTCCATTTATGCCGCCGACGCTAGCGGCAAATGCCAGGAGGCCGCCGTCACGGCTCCGCCTCAGAGCCAGACGGTCCTGGTCGGGTCCAACGTGACTCTCACCGTGACGGCGGTGGGACCGGCTCTCAGTTACCAATGGTTCTTCAACGGCACCAACACCCTCGCCGGGGCCACGGACAGCATGCTGTCGCTGACCAACCTCAGCCTGTCCCAATCTGGCAGCTATACCGTGGTGGTGACCAACGCCGCGGGTGCGCTCACCAGCCCTGCGGCTGTGTTGACGGTGCTCCTTCCGCCCGTGATCAATGCTGCCCCGCAGACCCGCACCAACCGCGTGGGCACAGCGGCCACCTTCACCGCCAGCGCCAACGGGTCCGGTCCCTTGAGTTATCAATGGCTGCTTAACGGAGTCAGGTTACAGGACGACGGGAACATCCAAGGGGCCACGGCTCCCACATTGCAAATTGCCAACGTGCAGCCGCCTGACGCCGGCACCCTCGTGTTGGTGGTCAGCAACGCGGCAGGCATAGCGACCGCCACAATAGGGACGCTGATCGTCGAGCAGCCGACACCTTGTGTGCCGGTTCCGCCCGGCTTGGTCGCGTGGTGGCCGGGCGAGGGGGATGCCAACGACCTCGCCGGCACCAACAACGGCGCGTTGCTGGGTGGCGCGACCGCCAGCGCCGCAGGCAAGGTCGCACAGGCTTTCAGTTTCGATGGAACCAACAGCTTCGTTCAGTTCCCCGATTCGCCGGAGCTCAATCCCACCAACCTCACCATTGAAGCTTGGGTGCTCTTTAACGCATTAGACTCTGCCGGTGCCGGCGGTTCGCTCCCGGGTCAGCAATACATTGTTTTCAAGCAGAACTCCCTTGATGGCTGCTTCGATGGCTACAGTCTGACTAAGACCCGCACTGACGGCGGCGACGTTTTCTCATTCATTGTTTCATCGGCGTCCGGCGATGTGCTCAGCCTCCAGTCCGTCACCCTGGTGACCACCGGGTTGTGGTATCACGTCGCGGGGGTGCGCGGCTCCGACTTCACACAGCTTTATGTGAATGGCCAACTCGAGAGCCAAACCAACGTGAGCTTTCCCCAGGATTACGGCACCAACGACCTCTTCTTCGGCTCCTCGGGCCAATCAGATTGGGACCACAAATTCGCGGGAATGCTGGACGAAGTCTCTCTTTACAACCGCGCCCTGGCCGCCAGTGAGATAGCCTCCATCTACACAGCCGACGCTGGTGGCAAATGCCAGGAGGCTACCTTCACGGCTCCCCCTCAGAGCCAGGCGGTCCTGGTCGGGTCCAACGTGACTTTCACCGTGACGGCGCTTGGACCGGCCCTCAGCTACCAATGGTTCTTCAACGGCACCAACTCCCTCGCCGGGGCCACGGACAGCATACTGTCGCTGACCAACCTCAGCCTGTCCCAAGCCGGCAGCTACTCGGTTGTCGCCAGCAACTTCGCCGGCGCTGTCTTCAGCCAGCCGGCCACGCTCACGGTGACCCCGATACTGGGCATCCTCATGCCCATCAACCTATCCGGTGACATCGGCAGTTCCTGGCGTATTGACTACGTCAACGACCTTGGCCCCACCAACAACTGGTTGACGTTGGCAACGGTGACCCTGACCAACTCCTCGCAAGTCTATGTTGATACTTCCGCACTGAGCCAGCCAAATCGCTTTTACCGCGTGGTCCCGCTGCCTTAGCCCACAGCGGCAGCATGGAACTCGAACACGGCGCCTTTACGTCTTTGCATTCGACTCTGGCGCGAGTGCCAGCAGAGTCAAGCAGGAGCGGCGATTTGGACGAGAACATAACTTTCAAGTCGGCAGGATTCGGGGCGGGGGAGTTTTGACAAACTGAGTTTCGCGCAGGTAAATTGGCTTTAGTTCTTCGCCCGGAACAAAGTCCGTTCGGCCCCGGGCCAACTGCCCCAAAGTCGCGGCGCGGGGATAGAGAACGCGGCTGCCTGTAAACCAGTTCGTCACTTCCGGACCGATGAGGATGCGGCCCGCCTGTTGGCGCGCTTGCACATCCGGCAAGCCGGCGAGGTGGAGCGGTTCGACTTCACGCCGCGCCTCCGGGCTAAGGTCATAGCCGGCGAGATAGAATTCACCGCGCTGCGCATCGATCACGACCTGGACTTGCCCGAAGATCCCCTCGGCCTGGGCTTGGGCGGCCAAACATTCGGCGGTGCTGATGCCGATGAGTTTCACCGGGCGCGCCAGTTGCCAGCCTTGCGCCAGCGCTATGGCCAAACGAATGCCGTTATAGGAGCCCGGCCCGAGGCCGATCACCAGACATTCGATTTGCGCGCGCTCGATTTGCGCCTGCCGCAAAGCCTTCTCCACCAGGCCCAACGCATTCGTGGAGCGAGCGCCAGTCTCAATGGCCTCGCCCAATGCGAGCGGCCCGATGTCCGTCCTCTCCTGCAGAACCGCCACGCTGCGCTGCGGCGAAGAGAATTCAAGCGCCAGAATCTTCATAGCTGATGCGCCGCTCCGTCTCGCTGAGGACCTCAATCTTGACCCGGCGAAAGGGGTGAGCGAGACCGGTAATTGAGGATTGGTGATCGGTGATCCGTGATCCGTGATCCGTGATCCGTGACTCCGGACTTTGGACGCTAGACTCCAGACTCTGGACTTGGCCAAACCACCGTTCCGCCCATTCAATCACCGTAACGCCTGCGGGATTCAAGTAGTCTTCCAGCCCGGCGGCAACGATTTGCTGGTGTGTATCCAGCCGATACAGATCCAAATGGAACAGTGTCAGCCGCCCGCCACCGTAGATGTTCACCAGGGCGAAGGTGGGGGAGAGCACGCGCGTCGTGATGCCCAGCCCGCGAGCCAGCCCTTTGACAAATTGTGTCTTGCCCGCACCCAGGTCCCCGGACACGCCGATGACCAGCCCGCTCTCCGCGGCGCGGCCCCACTGTTCGCCGAGCGCGGTAGTCTCGCCGGGGCTATGCGAAATGTACGTAGCCATTGGCCGTCAACGGTCGCACGCCTTGCTTGTCCCGGATGGTGATGCCCTCACCCGCCTTAATCTTGCCGATGCACGTCAGCGCGAGATCGGGAAATTGCAGCCTCCACGCGTCAAGCAGTGGCACGGCGTCGCGGCTGGCGACCGTGAACAGCAGTTCGAAGTCCTCGCCGTCGGTCAGCGCGGCCAGCAAGGACGGTTTGGTTGAGGGCGCGGCCTTGGCGGCGCGGCGCGCTTCCCGGCTGATGGGGATTGCGGTCGCCAGCAGTTCCGCGCCCACCCGGCTAGCCGTCAAGATATGCCGCAGGTCGCCCGCCAATCCATCGCTGATGTCCAGCATCGCGTGTAATGAGAACTGCTGCGCAAGCCAGCGTGCCTCCGCCAGCCGCGGCTCGAATTCGAGATGCTTCCCGGCCAAGGAGCCGCCCAGTTCGCCCGTCACGAATATCGCATCGCCCGGTTCCGCGCCCGAACGCAGCACGCCCTTGCCGCGCGGCACCCAGCCCAGCAGTGCGACCGAGATGAGGATGCCGCCAGGGTTGGTGGTAGTTTCGCCCCCGACAATGGCCACCTGGTGCCGTCGTGCCAGAGCGTTCATGCCTATGTAAATCGCCTCCACAAAGTCAGGGTTGAAGTCGCGCGGCAGAGCCAGGGTCACGAGCGCTGCGCTCGGCGTTCCCGCCATCGCCGCAATATCACTCAAACACCGGCCGAGCGCCTTGTGGCCGATCTTCTCCGGCGCCGTCCCAGGCGTGAAATGAACGCCCTCCACCACCGCATCGGTCTTGAACAGGAGCAACCGGTCGGGCACGCCCGCATCCAGCACGGCGCAATCGTCCCCTGCACCCACGACCACGGAAGAGTTGGAGGGCAGCACGCGTGTGAGGTGGTGGATCAGGTCAAACTCGTTCATAACGCCCCGACTTGCTGCGAAAACAGCAGCCTCGCCAAGTTAAACGCGTTGAACAGCATGTGGGCCGTGATGGGGGCCAGCAAATTGTTCGTCCGCTCGTACAGCACCGTCAACACCAGGGCCAGGACCGCCAGCGGCAAGAAGGTGGCCAGGTTCATGTGGATCGCTGCAAACAGCACTGCGGTGCCCCATAACGCCAGCCGCGGATGCCCGGCCTGCTTGATCGCCGGGTAAAGGATACCCCGAAACAGGGCTTCCTCCGCCACCGGCACCAGCAACACCGCAGCCGCCCCAAATGCCAGCCGCCCCTCCCAGGATACGCTGACGCGTAGCGCTTGAATGGCTAATTGTTCCTGGGGTTCCATTTTGAAGTACGGCAGATGCGTAATCACCATCGCCGAAGCATACTGCAGCGCCGCGCCGAGCGGCAGGAAGATCACCGTCGCGAGCAACCCCAGCAGCACCGCCTGGCACCGGTGGTTCAAGAACCCGAAGCCTTCTACCCAAGTGGTCTGATGCTCCCGCAGGAAACGAGCAACCAACACCAAAGCGGCCCCCTGCATGCTCAGGGCGGCGATGTTCATTCGCCAGATTGAAACCTCCTCCCCTGTCACCCCGGACAATCGTTGCAGCCACATGCCCAGGAATAAACCGCTGTAGGCGCAAATCACCAGTGCGGCCATGCGCCGTGTAAAAGTCTCCAGCCGCCAGGGTTTGCTGATCAAAACCAGAGTCGCCACCAGGCAACCCATCGCCACCGCCGCCAGAGGGTAGAACAGCTTTGGGCCGGCCTTTCCCCCGGCGCTGGCGTAATGCCCAACGTTCCCCAATAGGGAACCGGCATAGACGCAGACCATTACGCTTAGTAACAAGCGTATGATCGCGTCCGCCTTCCAGGGTTTCGCCGATAGCATGAGCCGAGGCTATCTCAGCAGCGGCGGGGTGACGACGTAAAAAGCGGTCTTTTGCGTTCAGCTTCGTTACGGGCTATGGTTGTCGGATGAATAGGGGCCCGATGGCTTCCCTGGCGCTGGCCGTAGCTCTGGGTTTGGCCGGGTGCCGCCAGGAATCAGCTAAACCCGCACCAAAAGACGTTGTGACTGACCACTCCACCGTCGCCGCACCGGCCCACACGAACCGGCTCGCGCGCGAGAAATCGCCCTACCTGCTCCAGCATCAGCACAACCCGGTGGACTGGTATGCCTGGGGCGAGGAGGCCTTTGCCAAAGCGCGCCGGGAGAACCGGCCCATCTTCCTGAGTATTGGCTACTCGACCTGCCATTGGTGTCACGTCATGGAACGCGAATCATTCGAGAGCCCGGCGGTCGCCGCCTTCCTCAACGAACACTTCGTCAGCATCAAGGTGGACCGCGAGGAGCGGCCGGACGTGGACAAGATCTACATGACTTTCGTCCAGGCCACGAGTGGCCAAGGCGGCTGGCCGCTGAACGTGTTCCTCACGCCTGAGCTGAAGCCCTTCTACGGCGGCACCTACTTTCCGCCCGACGACCGTTACGGGCGGTCGGGCTTCTTGCAGGTGCTGCACGAGATTCAGCAAGTCTGGGAGACGCGCCGCGCCGAGGTGGCCAACTCGGCTGCCGACATCCATGCGCGCCTGGAGCAATTGAGCGTCAGCCATGAGCGCTCGTCTGGCCTGGTGTTGACCGCCGCCGCCATGCGCGACGCGGGCGCCCTCTTCAAGAACAGCTATGACGCCCAACACGGTGGGTTCGGCGGCGCGCCCAAGTTTCCCCAGCCCAGCCAGCCGCAGTTCCTGCTGCGCTACGCCAAACGCTTCGACGACGAAGATGCCATCCGAATGGTGCTGCACACCTGCGACTGCATGGCAGCAGGCGGTATTCACGATCAGCTTGGCGGCGGCTTCGCCCGCTACTCGGTCGATGCCGAGTGGCTGGTGCCGCATTTCGAGAAGATGCTCTACGATAACGCGCAGTTGGCGCAGTTGTATCTCGACGCCTTCCTGGTGAGGGGTGACGCCCGCTACGCCGAGGTGGCGCGAGACATCCTCGACTACGTGCTGCGCGACATGACGCATCCGGACGGCGGCTTCTATTCCGCCGAGGATGCCGATAGCGAAGGGCACGAAGGCAAATTCTACTGCTGGATGCGCGTGGAACTTGCGAAGCTGCTGACGTCCGAGGAATTCAAAGTGGCAGCCCGCTACTTCGGCATCACGGAGAAGGGCAACTTCTTGGACCACAGCCACCCCGAGCCGCTGTCGAATCAGAACGTGCTGAGCATCGCCGACCCACAACTCACCGGGCCAGAGATGGCTTTGCTGGCATCGGCAAAAGGCAAGATGTTGGCCGCGCGCTCTAAGCGCGTCCGCCCGCTGCGCGACGATAAAGTGCTGGTGTCCTGGAACGGCCTGATGCTCGGCGCGATGGCGCGGGCGAGCGCGGTCTTGGGCGATGAGGCGTATCGCGCCGCCGCCGAGAAGAACCTCACCTTTCTGAAGGCAAGCCTTTGGGATGCCAAGACCCAGACGCTCTGGCACCGCTGGCGCGACGGCGAGCGCGACAACGTGCAGTTGCTCGAGGGTTACGCCTTCCTGCTGGCGGGCACAATTGATCTCTACGAGGCCACCCTGGGAGGCGAGCACCTCGATTTCGCCATCGCTCTGGCCGAAAGCATGGTCGCGAGGTTTTACGACGCCGAGAATGGCGGCTTCTGGCAAAGCGCGCCCGGGGCGAAGGACCTCATTCTGCGCGTTAAAGAGGACTATGACGGCGCCGAACCTTCCGGCAACTCGGTGGCTATCCTCGCATTGCTGAAGCTTGGCCGAATCACCGACCGAAAGGAATTCACAGATGCGGCTGAGAAGAGCCTGCGCCTCTTCGCGAACCGGCTCCAGCAAGTCCCCCAGGCCGTCCCCTGCCTGCTCCAGGCGCTTGATTTCTCACTTGAGGAAACCTGCCGCGCGGTGGTCGCCGGCGATCCTGCCAGCCCCGAGGCCCGTGCGTTGCTGCGCGCCATTCACTCCGTGTATCAGCCCAATAAAGTCGTGCTCGGCAACACGGGCCCCGTTGAGCCGTTCGCCAAAACTCTGCCGGCCAGTGGCGGTCCGGTGGTTTATCTGTGCACCGGAGCCTCTTGCCAGCCGCCAACGCGTGCCCTGGCGAGAATCGCGGAACTATTGAAAAGGTGAACAACCCCGCCAAGCAGACCCGCATCCACTCGTTCGTCAATCCAAATCGCTTCCTCTGAAACCCCTCAATCCCCGCGTGCTTTCGAGTGTCCTGGACACCACGAAATGGCACGGTATTGGGATGGTGGAGGTATGGTACCGGGATGGTACCCAGATGGTACCATAGAAACACGCCTCAAACACCCCTCCACTGTCCTGTTTTGAGACAAAACCACCCTGCCGGCTTTCATTGTCAATCTGTAATAGCTAGCCTAAAACCCCGGTCCTTTTCGCCTTTGATCAGGATCCGGTCCTGCTCGGCAAGCGCCACTATCAATCTTTATTTATGGCCGACCACTTTCCAACTTGGATCAACCTGGGAAGGTTTTAGCAATCCGTTGCCAATCAGATCGGATCCATTCATCAGCCAGTAGGCCAGAACTCCGGTGCTGTGTTGCCATAGGAGATCCGGGCGGCCATCGCCGTTGATGTCCGTTGCACCGACGATTCTCCAGCTCGGATCCACCTGGCCGGGAGTCAAGAGCGTGGAATTGACCAGCGTGGTGCCATTCATAAACCACACCGCCAACCTGCCAGTATCGCTTTCCCACACGATATCGGTCTGTCCGTCGCCATTGAAATCACCTGTAGCCACGACCTTCCAACCTGGGCTCACCTGAGAGGGGGTCAATAGCGTTGAACTGACAAGAGTGGTGCCGTTCATGAACCATATCGCCAATCTGCCATTATCGTTCTCCCACAGGAGATCGGTCTGGCCGTCGCCATTGAAATCCCCCGTGCCTACCATCTTCCAACTCGGATCCACCTGGCTCGGGGTCAAAGACACGGTCTGGGTGCAGGTCAGGCCGTTCATGAACCAGGCAGCCACCCGCCCATCAACGTTCCTCAGGACGAGGTCCTGCGCGCCGTTGCCGTGGAAATCCGCGGCCCCCACAACTTTCCAGTCCACGCCCGGGGTGGTGGGGTTGAGGAGGCCCGAGGCCACGAGCTGATTGGTGTTATTCAAGGACCAGCCAGCTGTCGTGCCGTTGACGTTCTGCCACCAGAGGTTCCAGGCGACCTGCTCGGTAACGCTCAAGTGGAAAGTTGCATTGGTGCTGACGCTGCCATCGCTGACGGTGATTGTGACGTCCGCCTGTCCAATCTGTCCCGACACTGGCATCAGCGTGACGGTGCGGTTGGTGTCGCTGCCGGCGAAGACGATATTGTTAATCGGCAACAGCGCCGTGTTAGTCGAACTGGCGTAAAGCGACAGGTTCGACGCTGCGGTTCCGGTTTCGCTAATGGTGAAGCGAACCAACCGCTGCGTGCCGTTTGTCGTCATGGACTGATCCGCGATGGCAGATATAGCAGGGGACGTGTTCGCCGGCCTGGCCGCCGCCACCAGCACGTTGACTGCCGGAGTCGTGGCAACCGTGCTCCCGGAATCATAAACCGCTTGGGCCGTCAGGCTGCAGCTGCCGGCGTCCACGCTATTCCAGGCAAAGCTGTAGGGGGCTGCGGTTTCCTCCGTGATCAAGGTCGAGCCGTTATAGAACTGGACTTTGGTAATACTGTGGCCGTTGGCAGTGACACTGGCAGCCAAATTAATGGTTGCGGGCGCAGCGTAGATGCCCCCGCTAGCGGGTGAACTCAGGACGATTGTGGGCGGCACGACCGCCAGGTTCGTGTATGCAACTTCGGTCGAATAGTCGCTTTCCAAGCCCGAGGCATCATACGCCGTGGCCGCGAAGAAATAGGTTGCGCCACTGATCAAGTTGCCGACGGTTGCGTTGGTCAAGTTGCCAACATCGGTTGTGTTGGTGTACGTGAGGCTCGCTGCGCCATAATAGATCTTGTAGCCGGCGATGTTGGCGCCCGCGCTCGGATTCCACGCCAGAGTTACGCTGGTGGCGGCTAGAAGCGAGGGCGGCACCAACGTGGCGAGCGTGCCGACCATAAACGTTATGTGAGCCGCGCGTCTCACCCTGCCAAAAATGTCCAAAAACACCATAAGATACCGCCGCGGTCGCATAAGGCTTGCCAACCCGATCGAGACTGGCCTGCTCCTTGGACAAAGCCGTGCCTCCGTTCCCGGCTATCACGCAGCCTCCCTGATGCCTTTTTGCACGATTCAGGGCGTTTCAGCCGATTCGTGGGGAAACCGCTGGGAGCGCCTTGATGAAGCACAGCGCCAAATCGCTGAGTGCCTTACCGGGCCGGCTTGAGGATTACCAGGGCAATATGTCTTGAAAGAAGGCAGGGGATGAGCAGCACTGGTGTACACCTCGTGGGGTAAAGACCCCATCGCCCTCCTCTGGATTCGTGCCTATGGTCGTTCCACTTGGGTGAATCGTGTGGCTCTTTCTATCCCTAATCTCGGTGGATGCATCCCACTTTGGATCTGTTTCTTTACATTTCAGGAAACCTCGGGCATGTCTTGAGTGTCCAATCCCTTTATGACTGCGAATACGGTGTTGGAATCCAAAACAGAAGATTGTCGGCTGGAAGAGTCTCGGACGGCGCCTTTCCATCTCCCTCCGTCGGAAGCAGAGCCTGAAACCCTGCGGCTAATCCTGGGAGTTGGAAGGAGCGGCACTACTTGGGTAAGCCGGGTTTTGTCCAAGACGCGACGGCGGGTGCGCTTTTTTATGGAGCCCTTGTTCCATCTCGAGCCCCGCTTGCCGTTTCATGATACTGGAGACCACACGGCGGTTGGCTACGAATCGTTCTCTCCGGACCATCCGCTATTGTCGGCCTACCGGCGAATAGCAAGCCGGCACCTCGGTGGCTCACAGGTGAAGGGCCTGGAGCGGGATGACGGCGCGTGGGAATTGTGCCTGGTCAAGGAGGTGCACGCATTGCTGGGCACGGAAGGGTTGTTGCGTGCCTGGCAAACGCCGGCGCTTTTTGTCCTGCGCGATCCGGTCAATGTGGCCGACAGCCTTTTTGCGGCGCAGACGCTGCAGACGATTTACCTGAACCACGAGGTCGAGGCAGTGCAGCAGGAGGCGTTTCTCGATCGGTTTGCGCCGGGCCGCCAGGAAACGGTGCGGCAGCTCTTCGCCGGGGCGGCGCGGCGGGAACCGCGCGAGCAGATCATTCTGGCCAAGGTCATTTGCACACAAGTGCTCCAGGAGATGTTCCTTGCGCTGGCGGAGGAATTCCCCTTTGTGAAAACGTTGTGTTACGAAAAGCTTTGTGAGGCGCCGCGGGAGACCCTCAAGGCGGCGTCGCAGGCGCTTTCGATTCCGTGGGACCAGGACATAGAGGAGTATCTCAGCAAGACCATGCAGGCGGATGCCACCTCAAACGACCCCTATTCCATCATGCGCAACACCGCCGAGCAGAGAATGCGACCCCTCAAGTTCCTGAACCCCGAAGAGACTGCGCTCTGCCGCGCGGCCCTGGGCGCCATGAGGGGCTAAAGCCGGCACCGGCTTAACGTCAGATAAGACTTCAGAGGTTACAAGTTCACGGCCACAACTTGCTCCGGCACCAAGCTGCAGGTTCCTTCTGGACGCTCAAACATTGCTCACCTCGATGAGCGGTTTGAGCCGGCGTCAGCCGCAGGAACGTTAATCGGAGGTTCAGCCAAAGCCCCAACCAGGACGGCCCGCAATTGCCGGGTCCACACCTCCCATGTGGGCCGTTCGGCTTCGGCCACCGTGCTTTCCCAGAGCAGACCGTCGGCCTTGCGAAGCTGCTCCTCTGGGGAAACCACGCGCGCCTTGACCGCACGCACCGTGACGTTGGACAAGAATGGCGTCTGAGACCAGGAGCTGGTCTGAAGCTCAACATCATCGAATCCCAATTCCTTAAGCGTGTGCTCGAAGCGCTCGGGAAACCAATGATCGATGTGATAAGCCCAGGCGTCCGCCTGGTCACCTGCCAGATGCCGGGCCACCCCCATTTTGACCTCCAGCGAAGCGCCCGAAAGCAAGGTTCTGGCGCTCCCCATTAAGTCGGGGGTTTCGAGACAGATTTCCCCGCCGACTCTTAGCCAACGGTGCCACTTGATCAACTGCGCCAGCGCGGTGACCCGATTGAAATGCTCGAATACATGATGGAGCCGGACTTGATCCACACTCTCGTCTGGAAAATCGAGGGCCAGGATGTTGACGCAGGCATCTGCCTTGACCTGCATCACATTGTGCTGGGAAGGGGGAAAATCGAGGTTCAGGTATCCGGCAAAGTATTGCTCGCCGCAGCCGAGGTGCAGGCGCAACGGCCAGGTCGGCTGCCAGAGGCCGGCTGCCTGCAGTTGGGCGCGGACATCCCGCGCGGGGTCAAGCGGAAACACCGGACGAGCCGATGCTGTCCGGCGGCTGTTTGCCTCCCCCGAGCCGGGTTGGCGGCGGGTGTAAATGTCACCCCACAGATCGGCGTCCGTCAGCGAGTTGATGTGCGCCAGCACCTGCTCTGCGCTGGTCCAGGCGGACAGGGCCATCTCGGGCGCCTCACCCAGCTTCAAATTAAACTCGCGATAGCCCAGGAACTGCAAATATTCGAGGCAGGCCCTGGTCTCGGCCAGAAACTCAATGGCAAACTCGAACGAGAGGCAAGGAACCAAGTGGGTCAAGCCTTTCAAAACGGCCAATTCGAAGCCTTCCACATCGATTTTGCAATATTGCGGGAGTCCGTGCTTGCGGATGAGGCGGTCGAGCGTCGTCACCTCAACGGGAGCCGTCTTGTCCCAATTGTAATTGGCGAAACGGCCGTGTTTCCAGTGCTCCGAGAAGGTGGAGATAGTGGGGGCCTCGCTGCAGACGGAAAGCTCCAACCGTCCGGGCCGCTCGCCCAGGCCGGCCTCCAACACAATGACTTTCGGGTTGGCCTGGTATTTTTCCCGCAGGACTTTGGAACACTCGGGTTGTGGTTCGACGCAGACGACGTTGGCGCCCCAGGCCAGGAAGTCGTCAGCCTTTCTCCCAATGTTGGCGCCCACGTCGAAAACCAGATCCCCAGGCTGCAAAAAATCGGGCGCCGGGGGACCTGGCGGCGCGGCGCTTGCCAAGGGTTTGACAGGAAGGGGTTCGGGCGTCTGCGGAGTCGCGTCTCTGCTGACCCGCTGGCGCAGGTTGGAGAGAAGCTTTGCTATCATAGAAGGTCTGCAACGCGCGGACGGCTCACTGGCAGGAGTGTGATTTATTGCGCTCAGCCGTGTCAAGCTCTTGCGGCCGGGCGCTGCGGGCGCATCTCGACAACACCACCAACGACCGTGGAGGCGGGCTACCTATCCGGCCATGGCTGACAGTGACAAGAGCTTGAACCGGCGGTGGGGTCAGGTAGTCTCCTGGTTTGTGCTCAGTCGTATGAAAGAACACTTCGGTTGGTTCTTCTCCCTGTTCCGGCGGCGGCCAAAAATCCTGCTCATCGCCGACGTGCCGGATTGGATTTTCGCCCGGCACTGCCGGATGCTGGAAAGGTTCTTGGGCACTGAATATTGCTTCACGACGGCCTATCAACACCAAGTGTATCGTGAAAAAGACTATGACCTGATCTATCCACTGGAGTTCAATTTGGTCGAGCCCGAACAGGTTCGGACGCCGGCCAAATACGTGACGGGCATCCGCTCTCACCTTACGTGGGTGAGGAAAGATTTCATAGAGATTGTCAAACTCTTGCGAACGCGGTTTCAACGGGTCCACACGGTCTCGCGGCGGCTCCAGAGAGTGTTTGCGCCGCAAGTTCCTGGCGTGGTGCGGGTCACGCATGGCGTGGACACCGAATTCTTCGTCGCCAGCACCCAGGCAGACCAGTCCGGCAGCCGGCTGCGCCTGGGTTGGGCGGGCAACCGGCTCAACAGCAGCAAAGGGTTCGAGGAATTCGTCTTGCCGCTCGAACAATTGCCGGGAGTCGAGTTGATTTTCTGCGGTTATCAGGACCGCAATTTGGACGTGCACCAGATGCGAGCCTTTTACGACTCGCTCGATGCGTATGTCTGCACCTCGGACCTGGAAGGGAACAACAATGCCCTGATGGAAGCCGCCGCCATGCAACGCGCCATCATCACCACCGACAACGGAACGGTGCCGGAATACTTGCGGCACGGGGAAAGCGCTATCATCGTCGAGCGCGCTCCCGACCGGTTCCGGGAAGCCGTTCTGCAACTGCGGGACAATCCGCAACTGCGAGTGGCCCTGGGGCGGAAGGCCCGGCCCGCCGTCGCGGCGGCCTTCGAGTGGGAGAAAAGGGCCCAGGATTATCGCACTTTCTT
>CZKM01000039.1_pt1 | contig 15363 bp, 13 predicted proteins | sample 1122481 | NCBI WGS metagenome assembly CZKM01 (sample SAMEA3539301, study PRJEB10725) | soil metagenome | biome: tundra; feature: field; material: soil | place: USA | collected 2010-05 | depth 0.15 m | reverse complement strand
GGATACCATACGCCCGAGGACACCCTTGCCAAAAACCAAGAAAATCCGCCTTTGTAAGTTGCTCAATCCCAGCTAGTTGCGCGACCCACATCGGAGCACCTCCATACCCCCTCCACACCCCCTCCAGACCCTCTCCACGCACCCACGCCTGGGGGTGGCTGGCAGGGCTGCAGATTCTCAATGCGAATAACAGCTTCAGGCGCTTGCGGCAAAGAAGGTGGGATACGCGTCGCCGCGCGCTTCGCGCAGCAGCAGCAGAGCCAATTCGCGGGCGTGGTAATCTCCCCACATTGAGCTCTCGCCGTTCGGCACCTTCTGGCCCGGAGCGACGTAATCCCATTCGTTGGGGCGATGATAGACCGAGTGCAGCAGCAAGCCTTGGTGTTTGGGATTCGTGGAGAGGTACGGCTCGTCGAAGAGAGTATTCGCCACGGTCAAGCCTGCCTGGCGATAACGGTCGCCGTTCTTGTCATCGCCTCTGGCCAACAGATGATTCCCCAAGCGAACCAGGCCCTGCGCCGCGATGGCTGCCGCCGAGCTGTCCACGGGCTCCCAGCGGTTGAACGGGTCGGCTGGCCGGTCCAGATAATCACCCAGCCGGTGGAGGTTTGGCGCGCCTGTGTCCCACATCGGGATGCCGTCCGTGCAGGAGCTAGCCAGGTAGAAGTCTGCCGTTGCTCGCGCGGCGTCGAGGAACATGGTTTGGACTGCTCCCTCGCGCAGCCTGGAGCGCGCCTCTTCGGGGCTCACGGCCTGCAGGAACTCCAATTGTTCCGCGTAGCCCAGAATTGCCCACGCCAAACCGCGCGTCCAGGTGCTGAACGGTGAGTAGCCCTGTTGCGAGTTCGGGCAGCGATAGCTGCCGTCGTTGACGTTAAAGATGCTCTCATGGGCGGTGCGGCCCCGCACATCGTACGCGTCGCGGCCCTTGCCGTAATAGATGCTGTAGCGGGCCGTGACTTCCGCGTGCTCCAGCAGCCGTTGCAGAAGTGATATTCTCTGGTCGTGCTCACCCATTAGCACTTGCCCAAGCTGGTGCCCCACCGCCAGCGACCGCAATGAACGAAGCGTATCCACAAACAGCGAGTGCGGCCCGTTGAATGAGTAGATATAGCCTTTCCCGTCCGCGATGGTTGTCCAGCGCGCCGCCTGCACCGCGCCAGAGACCTTCAGGGCCAGCTCGTAGAGGTCCTTTTCGTGCTCGTTGAAGGGAATCTTCCCCTCGCGCATCAGCCGCCACAGGTTCCCGTACGTGGACACATTATTGAAACCATGGTCATGCACGCCGGTATGCGAGACGTGCGAGGCCATCAGTTCGATGGTCTTACGCCGACCGATCTCCAGATAGAGCTTGTCGGCGGTGGCGTCATACTGGAGCAACGCCGAGCCAAACTGAAAGCCCTGCGTCCACTCCGTCCAGCCGCGGGAGGAGTAATGGCCTTTCACGGTGAAGACCGGCGCGCCCTGAGATGGCTTCCAGAATTGTTCCAAGCAAAGGATCTTCCCCGCCGAGATCTCAAACAGCCGCTCGATCCTGGGGAGCAGTTTTAGAGCCGTGAGGCGGGGGTTGCTCTTGAGAGGCATTAGAGTCTCCTAAGATGAAAGCCGCCGTCCACATTGATGACTTCACCCGTGCTGAAGGGCAGCAGGTCCTGGGCAATGGCGGCCACGGCCTTGCCCACATCTTCCGGAGTGCCCCAGCGCTTGATGGGGGTGAGGCCCTCGTCGATCAGCTTGTCATACTTCTCCTTCGCGGGCCCGGTCATGTCGGTCCTGATCAGGCCCGGTCGGATCTCGTAAACGCCAATGCCATGCTCCGCCAGGCGCATCGCGTAGAGGGGCGTGAGCATCGACAGTGCGGCCTTGGAGACGCAGTAATCCCCGCGATTCACGGAAGCAGTGTAGGCGCTGACCGAGGAGATGGTGATAATCTTGGGGCGGAAGAGGGTCGGCGGGACGCCTGTCCTACTTTGTTCAATCATCCACCTGGCCGCGAGCTGGGTAAGGAAGTATGGACCCTTAGTATTGATGTTAATGAGGCGGTCAAAGCTTTCCTCCGTCGCCTCAAGAATATCGGCGCGGACTTCTGGAGCCACCCCGGCATTGTTCACCAGCAAATCCAACCGGCCCAGCGTGCTCTTTGTGAACTCAATGAGCTTCCGACGCTCGGCGCCGCTGCCGATGTCTGCCTGGCAGATCTCAGCGCGAATGGTCTTTCCGGAAGCCCGTGCCGCGGCGACGCAATCCACCGCCGTCTGCCGGGCAGCGGAGATATTGCTCGCAAAGTTGATCACGAGGTCACAGCCGATCTTCGCCAACTCCAGCGCAATGCCGCGGCCAATGCCGCGTGACGCGCCAGTGATTAGGGCCACCGCATTCATGCGCCGCAAGCATAGTTGTGCGCAGAAGAAGCAAAAGCGAAATGTTTGCCGCGGATGGCCTCCTAGAGCGCGGCAAACCTTTGACACGGCGGGTCTAAACCTTATTCTTGGCGCGTGCGCATCGTTAAGGTATCACTCGGCAACCGCAGTTACGACATCAAGATCGGCACGGGTCTCCTCGACCGTGTCGGCCGTGAATGCGCCCGGCTTGGCCTCGCTCGCCGCTGCACCATTATCTCCGACCGCAACGTCACGCCCCGTTACGGCAAGGCCGCGCAAGAGGCCTTGGCAAAAGCGGGTTTTGATGCCGGACTGATCACCATCCCTGCGGGCGAAACTGCCAAGAGCCTCAAGGTGCTTGAGTCGTGCTACAACCAATTGGCGGCACAGCGATTGGAACGCAAATCATTCATCGTTGCGCTCGGCGGCGGTGTGGTAGGCGATTTGGCTGGATTTGTGGCGGCTACGTATTTGCGCGGCGTGCCGTTCGTGCAGGTGCCGACTACCCTGCTTGCCCAGGTGGATAGCTCCGTTGGCGGCAAAGTCGGCATGAACTTAAAGGCGGGGAAGAATCTCGTGGGCGCGTTCCACCAACCCCGGCTGGTGCTCTGCGACCTGTCCACACTTGGCTCTCTACCCATGCGGGAGTATCGATCGGGCCTAGCCGAAGTGATCAAATACGGCATCATTTACGACGCCCGCCTGTTTGCGCTTCTGGAGCGTGAGCTGCCAAAGTTGCTGCGCCGCGACCCGCGCACGCTAGCCGCCGTCGTGGCCCGCTGCTGCGAGATCAAGGCCGACGTGGTCCGACAGGACGAGACAGAGAGCGGGTTGCGGGCAATCCTGAACTTCGGCCACACCATCGGCCATGCCCTCGAAGCCATTTCGCATTACGGCAAGTATCTCCACGGTGAAGCGATTGCCATCGGCCAAGTGGTCGCGGCGAAACTCTCGGCGCAAGTCCTCGGCCTGCTCGGGAGCGAGGTCGAGCGCATCGATCGGCTCTTCCAGCGCGCCGGCCTCCCGACGCAACTGAACCTGAGCGCCGCGGACAAACGGAAGGTCCTCCTGGCGATGCAGCTCGACAAGAAGGTCAGCGCCGGGCAGATCAAGTTTGTTCTGGCACGCCGGATCGGCGCGGTTGAGTTCGACCACGAGGTCCCCGCCGGTCTGCTTGCCGAGGCCATCAACCATCAACCATCAACTATCCACTAGCACATGTCTGCTGTCAGCGAAACCATTGTCCGCGAGTACTTCGAGCTGCACGAGTTCCTCGTCCGCCAGCATCGCAAATACATCAGCCACACGCGCCGGGAGGAGGACGACGATATTGATTTCTTCGTGCTCAACCCCCATCCGCAGAAGCCGGCAGAGGCGCTCCCGTTTGTGCTGGGCTCGGCCGACTTGGCCTTTATAGAGCGCGCCATTGTGGTGGTCAAAGGCTGGCATACCGAGACCTTCAGTTCCGCCATGTTGACTCACGCGCCCGAAATCTTTCGCTTTGTCGAACCAAAGGTGTTTCTACAGGCCGTGCGCGCTTTTGGCAAGGATGGCACTCCCTTGAAGATCCTCGTCGTCCCTGCCTTGCCGCAGGCCGCGGCGGCTCGCGATGAAAGCATCGCCCTGCTACGGTCCAAGGGGATTGACGCGGTGATTCCTTTCCACACCATGCTGGCGACTTTGGTCAGCCAGACTGAGGTGAACCGCAATTACCAGAAGTCTGACCTGCTTCAAATCATTCGCATTCTCAAGAATTACGACTTCTTCAAAGAACCCCAGTTAGAGCTGTTCAAGACGAAGCCCAAGCGGAAAGCGGCGGCCAAGAGCCAGAAGGCAGAAGCTTGAACGCCGGGCCGGTTGATCATTTCCCGATTTCCAAACCGGCCAACATGCCGTAGATTCACGCTCGAACCAATATGGTGCTGGTTATCGACAACTACGATTCGTTCACCTACAACCTGGTGCAATACCTGGGAGAGATGCAGGTGGAGCTCCAGGTCCATCGCAACGACCGCATCTCCATTGAGCAGATCCGGGCGCTGGCGCCGGAGCGCATCCTAATCTCGCCCGGCCCGTGCTCACCCCGCGAATCGGGACTCTCCAACGAAATCATTCGCACCTTCGGCCCAAGCATCCCGACGTTCGGCGTCTGTCTCGGGCACCAGTGCATCGGCCATGTGTTCGGCGGCAACGTCATCGTGAACTACCGCATGATGCACGGTAAGACCTCACTGATTAAGCACAACGGCAAGGATTTGTTTGCCGGCATGCCCAACCCGTTTGCCGCTACCCGCTACCATTCATTGGTTATCCAGCGCGACAGCGTGCCCGACTGCCTGGAAGTCACCGCTGAGACCCAGGAAGGTGAAGTCATGGGGGTGCGGCACAAGCAGCATCCGATCTGGGGCGTGCAGTTCCATCCTGAGAGCATTCTCACCCAAAACGGGCGTCAGATAATGAAGAACTTCCTGAGCCTGAAGTAGCTCCGGAAAAAAGCAAGGCGCAGGACTTTCTGAAGCCCTGCGCCTTCTAACAAAAGGTTTCTCCAGGAAAACCCTGAAGCGGATTAGCGGCTGTATTCGCGCCGTTCGCCACCGCCACGGCCACCGCCGTAACCGCCGCCGGAACGAGGCGGACGCTCTTCGCGCGGCCGCGCTTCATTGACCGTCAGCGCCCGGCCATCGATCTCTTTGCCGTTGAGCGCCTGAACGGCAGCATCGGCGCCTTCTTTGGTCTCCATTGTGACAAATGCGAAGCCTCGGGGGCGGCCGCTGAATTTGTCCTTGATCACATCGACCTCCTGGACTGTGCCGTGTGCGGCGAACATATCCTGGAGCTGGGCTTGGGTGGCGTTGAAGGAAAGGTTTCCCACAAACAGTTTTGTACTCATGATGACTCTACTTTCTTGACTGACTTCTTAACTGACTGCCCTTTCGCGACCGTTCCCGACCATCGGGTCTCAAATCATCACTGAACGGGTTCAACTGAGGATTTTCCTGGTTTCGAAAATGGCAAGTTATCTATTTCCGCAAATTCTAGCGGCTTTCTGCGGGGGCGCAACCAATTATTTCACCATTATTTTCACCGGCGCGCCGCCCTGTTTCTTGCTCGCGTCCGCCGCTTCCATGAAGGCAATGATCTCGATGGTTTCTTCGGGCTTCACGGGCGCCACACCGGTCTCAAAGAACTTCATAAAGGCCACCACGAGCGGCTGGTAACCGTCAAAGGACCCCGCCGGTGCCTCTCCCTTCTCGCCTTTGGCCAGACCGTGGAAGCCCTTGTCCTCGCGAAAGACGCCTTTGCGCCTCCCGCTCCAGGTGCCCACTACCTCGATCTTGCCGGATGGGGTGGTCTGGCGCTGTACCGTTTCACAGCCGGTTCCCATGATCGTGAACAGGCTCTCTACCCCGTGCACGCCATACCAGAAAAGGTCCGGGTGGTGCGGCTCCAGCTCACAGGGACCATACGTCTCCGCATAAGTCACCCGGCCAATGGAACCGTTGTGGACCGCCTGGGTGTCCCGGGCAAAGCGCAGCGAGGACGAACTGAACACGGGCACCTTCGCCTCTTTGGCCAGCCGGAAGATCTCGATCACATCCGGCAGTGAGGCGGCCATCGGCTTGTCGATGAAGACCGGTTTGTGTGCCTGCAACACCGGTTTTACCTGCTCGAGATGCGGGCGCCCGTCAACGCTTTCCAATAGCACCACGTCCACGTCCTTGCACATCTCCTCGATGCTATCGTAAATCTTCACCCCGTATTTTTCCCGCAACGTCTTCGAGTAATTCTCCACGTGCGACACGCTGGACAGGATGTCCGCGCTCCCGCCCTTGTAAGCCGCCACGACCTTGCCGCCCGGGACATGCCCTTTGGCCTCAGGGTTGTTCAGCGTCTCGGTGAAGGCGACCACGTGAGACGTGTCGCAACCGATGATGCCGATGCGCAAATCGGCGCCCCAGGCCGCCGCACCGCAAACCAAACCCGCCACCAGCAAGAGTCGAAGTTTCATAGGTTGTAATCGCCGTCGTTCAAACTGAACGGCGGCCAAGATACCCAAACGCTTTGAGATGCCAAGCAAGATGCATCTGCATTTGGACGGCTCGCTCCATTTGTCTTGAAACCAGCCGGGCGGCTCGTTAGACTCGCTTCCAGGTTCCACTAGCGCTGAACCCACGCATGCAAGCAATCGATCAACCCAGCAAGGCTGCCCAAAAGAAGGCGGCCCCGCAGAAACTTCAAGTGTCGCCCCAGAACGTCATTGCCGAACTCGAACGCCACATCCTCGTGGACGGGTTCAAACTCGTGTTCGACCTCGCCCGCAGCCACGGCTCGCGCTTCGTCGATGCCGCCACCGGCCGTGAACTGATCGACCTGTATAGCTTTTACGCCTCGCAGCCCATCGGCTTCAACCATCCTTACTTCGATCGCCCGGAAGTCAAAGCCGACCTCCTCGCCGCCGCCAAAATCAAAGTCGCCAACGCGGATGTTTACACCGTTCAGTTCGCCACCTTTATCCGTGACTTCGCGCGGGTCGTGGGCATGCCGCCCTTGCGACGGCTCTTTTTCATCGAAGGCGGTGCCCTGGCCGTGGAAAACACCCTGAAGGCAGCGATGGATTGGAAGGTCAGGAGGAACCTGGCTGCCGGGCGCGGCGAACGCGGGACGGAGATCATCCATTTCGAACGCGCGTTCCACGGGCGGAGCGGTTACACGATGAGTTTGACGAACACCGACCCGCGCAAGATTGCTTATTTCGCGAAGTTCCCTTGGCCGCGAATCATTTCTCCGAGTCTGGATTTCTCGCTGCCGCCGGCCCAGCGCGACGAGGTGGTCGTCGAGAAAGAGAAGCTGGCCCTCAAACAAATTCGTGAGGTACTCGCACAGAAAGCCGAGGATATCGCGGCCATCATCATCGAGCCGATCCAAGGCGAGGGCGGCGACAACCATTTCCGGGGCGAGTTCCTGCAGGCGCTGCGACGGGTTTGTGATGAGAACGACATTCTCCTCATCTTTGACGAGGTCCAATGCGGCATGGGGATTACTGGCATGAATTGGTGCTGCCAGCATTTTGGTGTGATGCCTGATCTGCTCGCCTTCGGCAAAAAGGCGCAAGTTTGTGGAGTCATGGCCGGACCCCGTTTGGATGAAGTCAAAGACAACTGTTTCCGGCTGCCCAGCCGGATCAGTTCGACCTGGGGTGGCAACTTCACCGACTATGTTCGCTCGACCCATTACCTGCGGATTATCGAGGAGGAAAAGCTCGTCGAGAACGCCCGCGTCAAAGGCGATTGCTTCCTGGCCGAACTGCATGCCCTGGCCCGCAAGTATCCTGCCGTCTCCGCAGTCCGCGGGCGCGGCTTGATGCTCGCCTTTGACCTGCCCAACACCACCCTGCGCGACGCCTTCTGGAAAGGCGCCTATGAACTCGGCCTGCTCGTCGTCCGTTGCGGCGAGCGCTCCATTCGCCTCCGGCCCGTGCTCGATGTCAAAGACGACATCATCCAGGAAGCCTTCCGCATCATGGATCAGGAATGCCGCCGTCTCTAGCCGCAGTTTCGACCTTTTCGCTCGCTGAATCTGCAATTGGCTATCTCAAATCTCAAATCTGCCCCATGATCTCCACCCACTCCCCTAAACGCCCCGCCGCCGGTCCCCCGTCCGCCTCCGCGCTGCTCAAGAAGCTCGGCCTCGGCGCCGATAATCCCGGCGTCTTCTGCGGCGAATGGCAGGGCAGCGGCAAACCTTTGCCGAGCCTATCGCCCATCGACGACCGCATCCTCGCCACCGTTCGCACCGCCACGGCGGACGAATACGAACGCACCGCCCGACGCGCCCGGGGAGCCTTCCAGCAATGGCAGCTCGTTCCGGCCCCCAAACGCGGCGAGATCGTTCGCCAGCTTGGCAATGCCCTGCGCGAAGCCAAACGCGACCTCGGGCGACTAGTGACACTGGAGGCGGGAAAGATCCTGGCTGAGGGCGAGGGCGAAGTGCAGGAGATGATTGATATCTGCGATTTCGCGGTCGGGCTCTCGCGCCAGCTCTACGGTCTCACCATTGCTTCCGAGCGGCCGCAACACCGAATGATGGAGCAATGGCACCCCCTCGGCGTCGTCGGCATTGTTACCGCCTTCAACTTCCCGGTCGCCGTCTGGGCGTGGAACAGCGCGCTGGCGGCGGTCTGCGGCGATTCCACTATCTGGAAGCCCTCCAGCCAAACCCCTCTCACCGCCATCGCCACCATCAAAATCGCCGAGCGCATTTGCCGCGCGAACGACGTTGATCCGGCCATCTTCAGCCTCGTCATCGGCGACGGCGCCACTGTGGGCGAGCGCTTAATCAACGACCCCAGGCTTCCACTGGTTTCCGCCACCGGTTCGACAAAGATGGGGCGCCACGTCGGCGAGGTCGTCACCCGCCGCCTTGGCCGGACTCTCCTCGAACTTGGCGGCAACAACGCTATCATCGTCGCCCCAAGCGCCGACCTGGACTTGGCCATGAGGGCCATTCTGTTCGGCGCTGTGGGCACCGCCGGCCAGCGCTGCACCACCACGCGCCGCATCATCCTCCACGAATCCGTCCGCGCCACGCTCACCCGCCGCCTCACCGACGCTTACCGGCAGGTCCCCGTCGGCAGCCCCTTGCAGCCTGGCACCCTCATGGGGCCGCTGATCAACACCCGCGCGGTGCAGGACATGCAGGACGCCCTCGCCGCCGTCCGCCAACAGGGCGGTCAAATCCTTTATGGTGGCGAACCGCTCAAGGGACCCAAGTATCCCGGCGGCTGTTACGTCCGCCCCTGCCTCGTCGCAGCTCCGCACGACCTAAAGATTGTCCACGAAGAAACCTTCGCCCCAATCCTCTACCTCATCCCCTATCGCACCTTGGACGAGGCCATCGCTTACCACAACGAAGTGCCCCAGGGGCTCAGCTCCGCTATCTTCACCAATGACTTGCGCGAGACTGAGCAGTTCCTCTGCGCCCGCGGCAGCGACTGCGGCATCGCCAATGTGAACATTGGCACCAGCGGCGCCGAGATCGGTGGCGCGTTCGGCGGCGAAAAGGAAACCGGCGGCGGGCGCGAAAGTGGTAGCGATTCCTGGAAGACCTATATGCGCCGCCAAACCGTCACCGTCAACTACTCGAAGGACCTCCCTCTCGCCCAAGGCATCGTGTTCGGCTGACCTCTTCCCGTAACCGCACTCGAGCAACCGCCAACGTCCGTCGGCACCGTCTTCGCAGTGGCATGAGTGCGCTGGCTGACCTCAGCGGCTACGTCCCTTCGGCGGACCATTTGCGCAAGCGGTGTGAACTATCTGCGCTATGAGTCACCCAGGTCGCCGTTTGTTCCTGGAGCGGCGGGCAAAGTTCTCGATCTGGCGACGCGCCTGCCAGTCGCAGATTTCCTCCAGGTTGCTGACAGGCACGCGGGTGAAGGGCAGTGTGTGCTGATAATCCGGCGGGCCGAATTCCGGAGTGAGCGTAGAGATCCTAAAGCCGCGCTTTTCCTGCGCCTTCCACATCAGGCGCCACCAAGCTTCGTGCGCTTCCAAATGCCGCTGGTATTCCGGCACGCGAGGGTCAGGCACTTGGGGCCCTTGCTCGTAGCCCACACGCGCATGCACGTGCAGACAGCGATCGGCGCATTGGCGGATAATGCCGATCTGATCATCAATCAGCCGCTCGCACACGCAGACCCAATGGCTGAAATCGCAGCACAGTTTCAGGTCCGGAACGCGCGTCAGAAGCCGGCTGGTGATCCAGGGATTAAAGAGAATCCGGCCTCGGTGCGTTTCGTGGGCGATGGCGACGCCGCGTTTGGTTTCGAGCTGGAGAGCGCCCTCGAAAAGGCGAATGCTCTCATCCTCGGAAAAGGCGTCCTGCCCGCTATGGGCATTGATAAAGCGAGAGGTGAAGGGTTTGGCTGTGGCAACCTGTTCGCGGAGCGACTCAAGGTGGTCCGCGACGGTCTTGCCGTGAGAGAAGATCTGGGGGATGAACTCCAAACTGTGCTTCTGGAGCAGGGCGCGAAACCGCTTCCGATCTTCGTGCGGGGGCACTGGGCCCTCTATTCCCCGGTAGCCGGCCTGCTTGAATTTCGGGAAGAGCTCTTCCCACTTGCCTGCTGTGCCCCAAAGGTGGCGGAAAAGAATCAGCTTCATGCGCCTCTTTACTTCGCCCATTATTTGCCGAATGCAAGCGGTAGAGCGGGAAGTATCTGCGCTTACCGGCGTCGGATCGCGGGCTAGAAGTTATGGCTCTGGCCGGGCTCCAGAAGGTGCAGGCGTTGGCCAGCGGCTTTGAACTTCTCGATCGCGGCAGTCGGGTCGATTTGGATGGGCGGGAAGGTGTTGTAGTGCAGGCCGAGGATCTCGGGGCAGCGAACGAACTCCCCCGTCTTGATGGCGTCATCGAGGCCCATGGTGAAGTTGTCCCCAATGCACAGCGCGGCGAAGGTCAACCGGGTTGATTCTCCGATTAGCTTCATGTCCATCGTGAGCGCTGTGTCGCCCGAGTAGTAGAAATTCCCCTCGGTGCTCTCGATGACGAACCCGCCGGGGTTCCCACCATACGCCCCATCCGGCAGGCTGCTGGAATGGATCGCATTGACGAACTTGACGCGGCCAAAGTCGAACTGCCAACCGCCGCCGTGGTTCAGCGGATGGGTCTTAGCCAGGCCCTGTTTGCCGAACCACACAGTGACTTCATAATTGGAGACGATGGTCGCGCCGGTCCGTTTGGCGATGTCCGCCGCATCAGCCAGGTGGTCCGCGTGGCCGTGCGAGATGAGGATGTAGTCCGCCGGGACTTTCATGACGTCAATCGCCTTGGCCAACTCGTTGCCAGTGATGAAGGGATCAAACAACAAAGTCTTGTTCGCAACTTGCGCGGCGAAACAAGAATGTCCGTAGTAAGTGACCTTCATGCCGGCGGCAACCCTACGCGGCTTGCTCTTCGGTGTCGAGGAATCCTTGCAGGTGGCGGACGCGAGTGGGGTGGCGCAGTTTGCGTAGCGCCTTGGCTTCGATCTGGCGGATGCGCTCGCGGGTGACGTTATACATCTTGCCAATCTCTTCCAGCGTGCGCTCGTAGCCATCCACGAGGCCAAACCGCATTTCCAGAATCTTCCGCTCCCGTTCGGTCAGACTGGTCAGCACGTCCCCCAGCTTCTCCTTGAGCAGGCTGTAGCTGGTCACATCGGATGGATTCTCAGCCGTCTTGTCTTCGATGAAGTCGCCCACACTCACGTCGCCGTCGTCGCCGACGGGCGCATGCAGCGAGATAGGCTGCTGGGCCATCTTGAGGAGGGCGTTGATGCGCGACACGGGCATGTGCATCTCGTCGGCGATCTCCTCGGGAGTAGGCTCGCGGCCCAGCTCCTGCGTAAGCTGCTTTTGGGCGCGCCAGAGCTTATTCATGATTTCAATCATGTGCACCGGGATGCGGATGGTGCGGGCCTGGTCGGCAATAGACCGCGTAATGGCCTGGCGGATCCACCAGATGGCGTAAGTGGAGAACTTGTAACCGCGCCGATACTCGAATTTCTCCACGCCTTTCATGAGGCCGATATTGCCTTCCTGGATCAGGTCGAGGAAGGACTGGCCGCGGTTGGTGTATTTCTTGGCGACGGACACGACCAGGCGCAGGTTGGCTTCGGCCATGTGGGTCTTGGCCTGGTGTGCGCGCTCGGCCGCGCGTTTCAACTGCTCGAGCGTCTTGTAAAAGTCCTCCCGGGGGAGGCGCACGAACTGTTCGAGGGCGTGGATTTTGGTGCGTTCGGCATGGAGGCCAGCCTGCTGCTCGGCGGATTTGCGCCGGGCCTCCAGCTCTTCAATGTGCCTCAAGCTGCCGCGGAACTTCTCATGGACGTTGCCAGCCACTAGGATCATGTCCTCGAGCACCCGCTGCTTGTAAAAGAACCTGGGGAAGATGTCCTGGAGCTTCTTGTCCAGTTTCAGGAATTTCGCGTGATGCTTCTGGCGGAGGCCCTGGGTGGCGGCCTTTTGCCAGGCGAGGTAGCGGTCGTCCACTTTGGCGTCGAGTGCGTGGACCTTCTTGATCAGGTTGCGCAGTTCCCGGAGATGGGCCTCGCGGTTGGCCACCTTCTTGTCCACCACCACGCGGTCGAAACGTTCCTTGGGCGGCTCGGAGAGCAGCTTTTCCGCAATGGCAATGTGCTCCTTGGCCGTGAACCCGAGGCCATAGACCAGGCGCTTGATGTCGGATTCGGCCTCTTCGATGCGCTTGCAGATCTCGACTTCCTGTTCGCGGGTGAGCAGGGGCACTTTGCCCATCTGGTTCATGTACATCCGCACTGGGTCGTCCAACACTTCCAGGCGCGTGTCTTCCTCTTCCTCCGGTTCCGCCGGCTTCGCGCGCTCCACCTCGGCGTGGTCAACTATCTCGACGTCGAGGTTGCGCAGCTTGGTATAAAGTTGGTCCAGATCGTCCGGGGTCAGGCCATCAGGCAGGACATCGTTGATATCGTCGTACGTAACATGGCCGTGCTCCTGGGCCAAGTGGAGCAACGTCTTGATGGTTTCGGTCAAATCCACCACTTGGGCGCGCTTGCCCGTCCCCGCAGCCTCATGAGTATTGGCGTAGGTGGTCTTGGCCAAGGAAGCTGTGTCGGCCTTTGGTGGTGCCTCGGGGGTGGGAGCCTGGGCGGGTAAAGGCTTGTGACTGTGAGCCTTACGTGAAATCACAAAGCGGCGGTAAGGCCGGCGCGTCTTGTCAGACGCGGGCCGCCCACGGGGACGGTCTCCATGCCCGGCTCGATTAGCCGATTTGTTCTCTTTCCTGTTCACCATAAATAATCAGACGCGTTCAAGCCCGTTTAGTTCAGATATTTCCGCAGGCTGCACGACGACAGCGATTCATCATTGGGACCAAAATGCGGACGGCCCGCCGCAGGCGTTTGAGGACTGCAAACACCAGAAGACTGACGCGGGCACACACTACGTTATTCTACGAAAAACTCAACTGCCTGGCATTGTCTCTAAAGGCCGTCTCTTGCCTTCGGGAACTCCGCCCAAGCGAAATCGGAATAGGTAGTATCGCAAAGGATGGCCCTAAACTGCAAGCAGAAATATCAACTATTTTCGACCACCAAATCATCCAATTGTTCCTGAAGAATCAGAGGGTTAGGCAGATTATGGCGCCGCGTCAGTTCGTGGTTTCGCCTGGGGCTGCAAAGATAGAACTGGCTCAAGACCTCCAAATCCTGCGTGTGCAGCGCGCGTTGGAATGGGCCGAGGCCATCCCGGGCATGTACAGCCTCGGTCAGTAGTTCCAGCAGGTCGTCAGAGACCCCAGACAGGAAGTCGTGGACGGAGCGCACGAAGGTATCCAGGCTCCAGGGCGCTGGATGTGGATGCCACGTGAACCGGTATTGGCGCGGGGGTCTGCTGGCCAAAAGTTGGGCCGGGAAGTCGTGGTGCGAGGCCGGCTGATGCCACGCTGCCCAGGTTAATCGCAACAGAGCGCCGTAACCGGCGGTGACATGGGCCTTGAAGGCGCCATACAGGTGTCCGCCGTTCGTGGCCTCGCGCGTCTGGCTTAACTCCAATCCCGCCTCGTCGTATTCCAGCCGGATAAAGCTGTAGGCTTGCGGCCAGGTATTCAGCCGGTTGAACTTCGGCCGATGCGTCCGGAGCAGCTCGTTCTCGCGCAAACGGGCGCCTTCGGGACTATCGCACGTCTCCCAGGTGATGCTTTCCACCGCATGCACCAGTCGGATAACCTTGCGCGGTGTCCGGTCAAGCCGCGCGTTCTTGTAGCTGGCGAGCCGCTGCCGCAGGTTCCCGGATTGACCGATGTAGAGCACCAGCCCGTCCCGGCCAGTCATGATATACACGCCCGGCTGGCGCGGTGCAGCCCGGAAAAAGGCTTCCCCCAGACGCTGCACGAGCGGTTTGGGCGGAGCGAACAGGTGCAGTTGTTGCGCCGGCATGGAGGCAACCTATCACAAAATGCGGGCGCTGGTTCAAACCCCGGCTTGCGCGGGCCTATTTCGGAACGCTGGGCCTGGTGAAAAAGAACGTCGCAACCTTCTTCGCTAAGGTCGTTGCAATCTCCTCATCCGTGTTGGTCAGGATGATGACGGCCAGCCGATCATCCGGAAAACGCTGATTGGAGGCGGAGAAGCCAGACGTGGAGCCACCGTGTCCGATGTTCTTGTGGCCCTCCACGGCATCCACATTCCAGCCGAACCCATATTTCCTGGCTTTGCCATCGTTCAGTTTCACCGGCGTCCACATCTGCTCTTTGCTGGCGGCATTGAGCAGGCGGTCGCCGTCCAGGGCCGCGTCCCATTTAGCCAAGTCTCCAACCGTGGAAGCGATGGCCCCGGCGGAGAAGACCTCCGTCAGGTCGGAGTCGCGGTTCATCCACACGTGGTTTGTTTGCTCGTAGCCAGCGGCGCGGTTGGGGATCATCAGGCTTGGCAGGCGGTTGGTCGTCGCGGTCATGCCCAGCGGTTGAAAAATTCGTTGTCGCATGAAGTCCCAATAATTCTTCCCGCTGACATTCTCGATGATGTAACCGAGGAGATTGAAGCCGGTGTTGCAGTAATTCCAGGAGTCGCCGGGTTTGAAGTCCATCGGCTCCTTGCCGATCGACTGGATGAATTGTTCCTGAGTCAAGTGCCGCCACAACTGGTAGCCGTTCAACCCGGTGTAGCTCTTGATGCCCGACGTGTGCGTTAGTAAGTGGCGGATCGTGACGTCCGCCCACGTTTCGGGCGTGTCCTTCAAATGCTTGCTGATCTTGTCATCAACCGACAGCTTGCCCTCCTGCGCCAGCAGCAGGATTCCCGCTGCCGTGAATTGCTTGGTGATCGAGCCAATCTCAAAGACGGTTTCACGCTTCGTCGGCACGTTCAGCTCGATGTTTGCCAGGCCGTAGGCGGCTGTCTTGATCATCTTGCCGTTCCGGATGACCTTCAAGGTGAGACCGGGGATACGGTGCTCCTGCATTTGGCTCT
>CZKM01000011.1_pt1 | contig 16885 bp, 16 predicted proteins | sample 1122481 | NCBI WGS metagenome assembly CZKM01 (sample SAMEA3539301, study PRJEB10725) | soil metagenome | biome: tundra; feature: field; material: soil | place: USA | collected 2010-05 | depth 0.15 m | reverse complement strand
ATTTTGAGCAAGCGCGCGATGAATTGATCACCGCGTCGCGGGGGGTTCTGGAGCTTTTTTGCCGCCTTGCGCTAAGGCGAGGATTTGGGCATGATCAGCCAGCCCAGCAGCCATTGCTGGCGTCATACCGTGGGCGCTATGCTTTCGGCAGAAGTTGAAATGGGCGACGAGCAGCGCAACGGAGTGCTTGAGGTTGGCCAGCTTCTTGGAGTAGCCGAGGGTAAGCCGGGTGAATCGGCGGTTGAACAGGCGCACACTCAGGTTTGTGCGCTCGACGTATGAAGTGCTGATTTGGTCCGGGGATGGGGTGCCGCAGCGAATTTTTGTGTGAGCGCCGATGCATTCGGGCGGGCTGTACCGCCGCTCCCCAATCATCCCTTCCTCCGGGCAGGCGTATTCCTTGATTAACTGGGCGTAGTGGATTTCTTCAAGGAAGGCGTAATAAACTTCTGCCGGGTAGGATTTGAAGCCATCGGTTGTCAGTTGGAAGGGGACTTTGACGCGTTTGCGCAAGTCCTGAATGTATTCCTGAGTTGTGACGGAATCGCGCTTGCCCACAGCAAAGTTGATGATGAACTTGGTTTTGGCGTCAACGCCAAGGTACGTGTATTGATCGCCGTGGCTGCGGTTGAGCGAGACGCCCAGCGCCGCCTTCACATGTTCAGCCAGCCGGTCGTGAAAGGCACGGAGGGTTCGGGTCAGAAGCTGGCGGGCGCGGTGCAGCGGCGAGCAGAACATGGCTTGTTGCGAATGCGAGACTTCAGTCAATTCACGAGTGAGGAAAACCCCCAGCCATTCACGCCAGGCTTCCAGCATTGGCGGCAGGCGCAGTTTCCAGCGCCGGAATTGCTTGCGGAGTTCGGTGGTGATTTTGGCCTGCAACGCCGCTTGCGTTGGCTGAAGCTGAGTGATCGACCAATCGAGTGCATTGGCCGCCCATTCGCGCGAGAGGAGGGTTAACTCGGAACGCAGCAAGTCGAATTGGCCCCGTTCCTCGCCCAATTTCTCGCGCAAGGCCTGCCTCGAAGATTTTGCCTGGGTCGCGGCGGCCAGCGCGACTTGCAGGTAATTGAGCGTCTGGCCCACCAGTGAGTGCAGCTTGTGACGGGCAATCTGGCCGGCCGCTTCGCTGCAGTTGCGGATGAGCGGGGAAAGCAGGTTCTGCTCAAGCTCCGCTTTTAATGAACTTTCTTCCGGTCGGACCGAATAAAAAAGACCGGGAACTCTGTTTCCCATTTGCGCCGCAGTTGCTGGCGGACGAACGCGAGCACTTCGGCCCGCTGTGGCATGGTAAGCAAGTCCGCCTTCGTCAGCAGCAGCACAATCCTGGGCGTGTACCGGCGCAACTCTTCGAGCAGGGCGAGGTCGCGCTCCGACAGCGGCGCATCCGAACTCACCGCCATGAGCGCGGCCCCCACATTCGCCAACCACTTCATCGCCGCCTCAGTGTTGTGCCTGAACGCGTTGCCCAAACCCGGCGTATCGACAAATTGCAGCGGGGCCAACCCTTCGAGCGCCGGCAATTCCACTTCCACCGCTGCCACCTCTTTTTGGTTCTCGTGGTTCTCGTTCTCACTGACGAAAAGCCTGATGTCCTTGACCGGGATCACCTCCGCCCGCCCATCCACGTAGCAAACCTCCGCCCGTTCCATTGGCCTAAAGCGCAGCCGCGTGATCACCGCTGTCAGCGGCACCACCCCAATAGGCAGCACGTCCCGCCCGACCAGGTGATTCAGAAACGAACTCTTCCCCGCCTTGAACCGCCCGAACACGGCCACGTCAATCCCATCGTGCCCCTGCGCCAGGTCTTCGCACGCCGCGATCTGCGGCCGAAGGTTCGCCAGCTTGAACTCCTTCGCCAGACCAGCAACACGGTTTAACATCGACGCAAAGTCACTCATTGACGCATCCCCCTGGCCGCGTCTTGATGCTGGACCGCCCGTTCCGGGAACAACTCGTGGATGCGCCGGTCTAAACCAAGTCGCCGCAGCGCCGCCCGACTGCTCAGGTCATACTTGCCCCCTGCCACTTCGACCAACAACTCCCGCACCACAAGCGGGCACCCGCCAGACCGATGCTGTAGCCACTCCACAATCTCCAGCGCCTCACCCGGAACACCTCCCGCCCCCACCGCCGCCTCGACCAGCGCCCGAGTTTCGCCCAGGTGAAACGCCCGCAGCTCAACCCGCACAAACCGCGCGGCGAGCAGCGGCCAGAAGTGCCCGATGTCCCACGGATGCTCCGAGCGTGTGCAAATCCAAACCGGCGTCCGCTCGGCCACGCTTTCAAAAAGCGAGCTAACCTTGGGACCTGTCCACCCTACGCCGTCAAAAACCACCACCCTCCCAACCGCGCCCAGCGCCTCCCGCAAGCGCTTCTTCCGCTCCAGGAGCTTCAGTCCCGCTGGAGTAAGCCCGAGCTGCGGTTCGAGGCCCTCGCAGATTCCGCCCAGATGCGCTGACTTGCCGGAAACAAGCAGCGAGAGCTGCTCGCGTAAACGCTCCATCAATGCCGACTTCCCTACGCCAGCCGGGCCTATAATGAGCACGTGCTTGCGCTGTGCGTGCAGTACGCCCAACTGGGCGATCTCCCCCTCGCGCGCCACGAAGGGAAACTCGAACGAACCCGGGACCGGCACCTCCGCTAGCCCGCTGCTCTGGACTGATTCTCGACTGGCCATAACTCGCTACCGTTCCAAACAACGTCGTTCCGGTAGGAGTTATCAGCCTCAAAGACGGTTTCCCCGCAAAGCGGGCAGGCAAACTCCATTGCCTCTAAAACACTATCACCCGTTGCCCATCGGATGACAACTACTTGCTGCTCCCAAACAACGCCCCGCCGTAGCGCGCCTTCTTCCCCAACTCCCGCTCGATCGCCAGCAGCCGGTTGTATTTGGCAATTCGCTCCGACCGGCACGCCGACCCGGTCTTGATCTGCCCCGCGCCGGTCCCGACCGCCAGGTCTGCAATGAACGCGTCCTCCGTCTCACCCGAGCGATGCGAGATGACCGCGCCATAGCCGGCCTGCTGCGCCATCGCCACTGTTTCCAGCGTCTCGGAAACCGTGCCGATTTGGTTGAGCTTGATGAGAATGGCGTTGGCGATGCCGTCGCGAATGCCCTGTGCGAAGATGCTCGGATTGGTGACAAAGTTGTCATCACCGACGAGTTGCAGCTTCTTGCCCAGCGCCTTCGTCAGCGCCTTCCACCCCTCGCGGTCTTCCTCGCCCATTCCGTCTTCCAGCGACACAATCGGATACCGCTTCACCCAGTCGCTCCAAAGCGCGACCATGTCGGCCGGCGTCTTCCGCGAGCCGTCCGATTTCTTCATCACGTAAGTGCCCTCGTCGTAAAACTCGCTCGCCGCCGGGTCCAGGGCGATGGCGATCTGCTTTCCAGCCTTGTAGCCGGCAGTCTGGATGGCCTCCAGGATGACATCGACCGCCTCCGTATTCGTCTTGAGGTTGGGCGCGAACCCGCCCTCATCACCAACCGCCGTCACCAGCCCCCGCTTCTGCAAAAGCTTCTTCAACGTGTGAAACGTCTCCGCGCCGTAACGCAGCGCCTCCGCAAACGTCGGCGCGCCAATCGGGAAGAGCATGAACTCCTGGAAATCCACGTTGTTCGTTGCGTGCGCCCCGCCGTTGAGCACGTTCATCATGGGCGCCGGCAGCACATAAGGCGCGCTGGCCTTCCCGCCGAATAATTTCCGAATGTGCTCGTAGAGCGGCAGGCCCGCGTCCAGTGCCGCCGCCCGGCACGCCGCCATCGAAACCCCAAGGATGGCATTCGCCCCGAGCTTCGACTTCGTGTCCGTGCCGTCGAGCTTGCACATTAGCTCGTCAATCTCCTTCTGCGCGTTGGGCGATTTCCCTTTCAGCTTCGGCGCAATCACCTGGTTCACATTCGCTACCGCCTTGAGGACCCCCTTGCCGTTGTAACGCTTCCCGTCGCCATCGCGGAGTTCCACCGCTTCGCGAATGCCCGTGGACGCGCCCGAGGGCACGCCGGCCAAGGCTGTGATGCCGTTTGACAGGCTTACGGTCACCGAAACAGTCGGGTTGCCGCGCGAGTCGAGAATTTCCAATGCACTGACTTTCTGGATGCTATTCATAATTTGATTCTGTAGTTACTGAGTTTCACCGGCCTTTGTTTTGTCGCCGGAAGACTTCTCTGGTTGCTTCACGATCAGGACACTGCAATGCGCATGGTCGCTTACCCGGTCCGCCGTGTCCCCCAGCAGCCGGCCCCACAGCTCCGAGTGGTCGCTGTGCCCGATCACAATCAGATCATAGTTTCCCTCATTGGCAAAACTCACAATCGTCTTGGCCGGGTGCCCCCGCCGCGTCTCGCAGCCAATGTTAATGCCAAGCCGCGTCCCCATCTCGGCGACCTCTCTTTGCCGCTCCTTGAAACACTCATCGGCCCCCTCCTGTTCGCCCTCGAACTCCCCAGGCAAATCTGAGTGCCGCGGCAACGGCTCCCGCACCCACAGGACCGTCACTTGCGCGTTGTAATGCTTCGCGGCCACCGCCGCCCGCTCCAGCGCCGCCCGCCCGCCCTTCGACCCGTCATAACCGACCAGAATCTTCTGATACATTGGCATCATAGCTTCCTCACTTTCCACCTACTCGTGACGGAGACACCGCCCCGCCGTTGATCTTGCGTTGGTAGAGCCGGCCCCAGGCAACCATCGTCCGCAGCGTCGGCTGGAAAAACTTCTGCGCGATCAGCGTCGGCACAAACGCGCTTAAAATCACCACCGTAACCAGCACCGAATACTGCTGCTGGTCAATGATCTTGTTCTGCAAGCCAAACAGTGCCGAGATGGTCCCGAATGTCAGCCCCGTGGCCATCAGCAGCGCCGTATAAGTCGCCTCTCCCGACCGCATATAAAACACCCGCGCCAGCGGCCACACGCCCACAAACTTCGTCACCATCTTCAGTGCCAGCAGCACGGCGATGACCCCTAACGCCGCCCCCAGGGCCGGCAGCGACACAAACAAACCCGCCTTGATAAAGTAGAACGGGGTGAAAATGGCGAAGGCGATGCTCCGCATCCGGTGCACCAGTGTTTTGTCCCGCAAGAACACCCCTGCGACCACCAAGCCCAACAGGTAGGCTGGCAGCACCGCCTCGCTCTTTGCCGTGGAGGCCAGCCCGCCGAGGAAGAACAGGACAAAGAAAATAAACTTCACTTCCGGCTCGCTCACCCGCGTCGCACCCAGCCGCGTGATGATCAACTGAGTCCACCTCGGCATGAACCACAGCATGACCGCCGTCACGGCCACAAAGACCACCAGTGAAATCTTAAAATCGGCGAACAGCACCCCCAGGGCCAGCACCGTGCCGAAATCCGTAATGAAGCACGCCGCCAGCAGCGTCTTGCCCATCGCCGTGCTGCCTAGCCCGCCTTCAATCATCACTGCATAAACCACCGCCACCGACGTCGTGGACAGCGCGATCCCGGCAATCCACGCCTGGTGCAGAGGCCAACCCAGCACGAACTGTGCAAACAGCCACACCCCAACAAACGGCAGCAGGAATGAAAGTACCCCAATGCTCATGCTCGCCCTCAAGTTGGCTCGCAGCGAAGTTGGATCAATCTCCGCCCCGGCCAGAAACGTCAGTACCCCGCTGCCCAGCATCGCCAGGAAATTCGTCCACTCCGTGGTCCGCAGCAGGTTATGATACTGGCCGAAGTGGATGTTCCCGACGATGACCCCCACCACGATCTCGATAAGCGCCACCGAAATCCCTAGCCGGATGGAAATCAAGCTGGCCAGCAACGCCAGCCCCATCCAAAACGCCGCAATGAACCAGATGTTCTCGATCATAAACGGCTGCCTAAATCTCCGGCTCCTCCAGGTCCGGGTTCGCCCGGTAGTCAATCACTCGCACCTTTTCCAGCGTCACCAACCCGCCTTTCATCATCTCATCCAGCACGGGCAGGAAAGCCTGGATCTTCTCGTCGGCATCGACAATCTCGATCACCAGCGGCAAATCCATCGACAACCTCAGAATCTTTGCCGTGTGCAGCCGGCTCGACTTCCCGTAACCCATTGGCCCCCGCAGCACCGTGGCCCCCGCCAAGTGTAGTTCCCGTGCCTTCAGCACGATCGCTTCGTAGAGCGGTTGGTGGTGCCAGCGGTCATTCTCGCCGATGAATATCCGCAGCAACATTGCTTCATGGGGCAGGTGCATATCAAAAGAAAGAGTTGATGAAGTGATGGAGTAATGGAGTGACGGAGTGGGAGTGCAATGAAATAGCAGGCGAGCACGATTTCATCGGGGGCTGGAGTTGAACGCCGAGGCAAGGAGATGCCCCAGCCAGACACCGACCAGGCAGAGCACCAGCGAAAGCACCGAGTTGGCGCCCGCTTTGAACCATTCGCCATCCTCGGCCAGGTTGAGTGTTTGCAGGCTGAAAGAAGAGAACGTCGTGTAGCCCCCGCAAATCCCGAGCATGAAAAACTGGCGAAATGTGGAGGACGCCATCCACCGCCCCTCAGGCCCGGTCGCCGTCGCAAAACACCCGATGGCAAACGAGCCTGTCACGTTGATGACCAATGTTCCCCATGGAAAAGTTTGGCCAACACGGTTGGCGATGAAACCGGAAGCTCCCCACCGGGCCAGGCTGCCCAAACCGCCGCCGACAAATATCCACAGTGCATTCCACATAAATCCAACCCCGCCACAACACATGGCGCTGGTAGGAGTTATCAGCGCTGAAACCGATCAGGCGGTTTTCCCATTCGGGAAGGCAAACTCCATTGCCACCGCCATTGTGGCACAGCCCCAGCCCGCCTGGCAACCGGAAAGCCGCAAGGGCAAAAGAGTGATGTCAAAAGAGTGATTGCCAGCGCGCCTCCGTTGTGCTAAAAAAACCCATAGTAGCTGGTGGAAGCCAGTGCCCGTAATGCTTGCATGAAAACATCCATCGCCAAGCGGCTCTGTTGGGACCGCATAGGTTTTACCCTGATTGAATTGCTCGTGGTGATTGCCATCATCGCGATCCTCGCCGCGCTATTGTTGCCCGCGCTCAGCCGGGCCAAGCTGAAGGCGCTACGCATCGCCTGCCTCAACAACAGCAAGCAAATGGGTCTCGGCAGCCAGATGTACGGGGACGACGACGACAGCCACGCGCTGACGGGGGTTTGCAATTTCGGAGATGATGATCTGAATTGGCTGTTTCCTCAGTATGTCTCCAACCTGAAGACATTCATTTGCCCCGCGACTCACCACAGCATTACGAATGATCCCAAGCCGATCAGCGGTTACGTACAAACGCGGCGCAATGATACCGGCAAGAGCTACGCGCAACGGCTGCATGACAATCAGACTTATATTCCCGACCTCGAGGACATTGCGGAGGATGGGGCGGCCTATGACGCGGGAACCAAGACCGGGGTCGGCACCAGCTATGAAGTCTCGGGCTTCATCAATGGCAACAATTCGACCGCGGCCACTTCCACCTGGAAGCCCAACGTCCGGAAAACTCAAAACGTGGTGGCGGGCTACGTTTACCAAAACCTTCTGAGCTATTCCGTGAAGGGCAAAATCCTTACATTTAATCTGCGCGGGCAGAAAGCTTCTCCCTCCGCCATGTGGCTCATTTATGATGGCGACGACGCTATCGGCTATCCACCTGGCAAAACCTCCAATAATGACTATCCGGACGTTATCGACAACCACGGAGCGGACGGTGGGAATGTTATCTTCTGCGACGGCCACGCGGAATGGGTTCCGCAAATACGCTACCCCGCAACATTTGCGTATGGGACGGAGGAAGAGGTCTATAATGTGTACAATTATCCCTGACGCCTTTGCCGGTCGCTATTCGATCCGTAGCATCGTCGCAATCTGAAGGCGCGGGACTGTGGTTTCCACGAGAGTTTCCCGACCTCGTGGTGTGGCAGAAAACCGCAGCGCCCCGACCGTGGCACCCACATCGGCAGTCAAGGCGCGGACTGAGCGGACCTTCTTCGACGGAACTCGCACCGCCTCACGCAGATCAGTAGCCGGAGTCACCTTCTCTTCGAAGGAGGAGAGCCGCTGAACGTTGAGATTCAGCAGGTGAACAATCGTCCGGTGCGGCTGGTCGCGAACGACGGCCTGGACCGTGGTCCCGCCTTCCAGCCGGATAGAGGGTTCGACCACCACCGCTTGCACGGCCTTGAGCCAATCCGCTTCCTCCGCCGTGATGACTGAACCGCCCGCGCGGGTGAACCTCTCCAGCCCTTCGAGTTCGCTTGCGAGGAAATCGGATGTTGACCCCGCAAGCAACCACTTGCTTCCGCGCAAGCCTTTCCGCATGGCGCGCGACAGCATGGCTGGAGCCTTGCCGGGGAAGACCCGCGGTTCCGAGTCAGGCCGCAGGTCATCCTCGCAGATCACCTCGAATTGCACGTTTGCGCGTGCCAGCTCGCCAGCAAGGCAGGAAGCCTGGCATTGGCCGGTCTGAACCCAATTGCGAAACGGCATGAAGAGAACGACATCACGCCGCGCGCGAGTGCCGTTGAGCAGTTCGGCGTTGCGCCGGAGGAAATCCGCTTGTGGCCGGATCAGCGAACTCATGGATTCCCGTTCCTTTTCCGGCCAGGCCAGCCACGAGAGATACGAAGCATCATTGGCGGCTGCTTCAGCCATCGCCAGTCGCACGAGATGGGGCGGCGTATGATAATCCGACTCGGCCACCGTGACGGCGACTACCGGCTTCCCGTGGCTAATGGCGTGAAGCTGCTTGTACGTCGGCCCGTATTCGATGACCTGCCCGTCCGGAAGCGTGCGCGGCTGGCTGGACATGTCTTCCACGACCACGAAATCTTCAACCTGGCTCAGCTCGTAGATGTTGTAGGCATAGCTGCGGCACTGCGAGTAAAGGGCGTCAGCGGAGTTGAGGCTGTTGTTCGCGGTGACCAGCGCGGTGTGTTTAACGGAGCGGGCGTAATCGCGCATGTCGGCCAGAAAATCACGCGCGATCGTGCAGCGGAAACGCATGAAGGCGACCGGGTGCTTATCCGCAAGATCGCGGAGGGCGTTTACTGGCTGGTGACTGCCGGCCGACAGCAAACTCTCGCGCTGGAGGAATTGAGCGAACTTGTCCATGCAGCAGGAGCAATAGCACCCTTGCGGATGCACCGTGGGATTATCAAAGAATATGCCGTCGCAGCCCGCTTCCAACTGCTGGCGAACCATGAACCGTTCGTAGGCCCGCCAGTCCCGATTGTTCATGCAGGCCGGTTGGTAATCGCCCCCATACCACGAGGGCAACGGATTACCCTTGCGGTCCTGCTGCCGCCACCCGGAGGGCGCCTGATGAAAGCGCGCCCGGAACTCCGGCGGCCAGTTCTTGTCAAAGGTCTCCAGTTTCACGATGGAGGTGGCGCAGATGTAACCTATCGCCAGACGGATGCCGTGCCGTCTTGCGTTGCGCAGGTAAATCGTGGTGGCTCGCCGTTGCCCCTCCATCTCGTCCGCAGGCGACAGGCCCTGGTAACCCATCCCGCCAAGGCCCGAAACGTAGATGGTGTTCGCGCCGCTCGCCGCGGCGGTTTCGGCCTGCTCGCCGATGGACCCCAGGTGGTCGAACGCATGGCCGGCCACTCCCACCTGGAGTACCTGGGGCGCCCCGGCCACGGCCAACGCCGGTACCACGAGCAACGAAAGACGAGCCGCAAGCATCAGCGATGGTCTGATCATAGGTTTCCCGCTCCTTGTAGCAGGTCTGGAATCCAAAGCACGCCTCAAAAGGGCATCCAACTTTCCCATCGAACTCTTGACACCGTCTTGCGTCAACCCGTAGGCTCACGCCCATGAAACGCAATCCTATTGTTGCCTCGATTCTTGTTATGACCACCGCCGCATCTCTCACCCACCGTGCTGACGCCGCCAGTTTTGGTGACGACGCCGCATTTCTGAAGAGCCACACGGAACTCATCGTGTTGAGCGATGAGAAGGGCCTGGCCAAAGTGGCCGTCGCGCCCGCCTGGCAGGGCCGCGTCATGACCAGCACGGCAGGCGCGGATGCCGGTCCTAGTTTCGGCTGGATCAACCGGGAGCTGATTGCCTCCGGCAAGCTGCTGCCGCACATGAACGCGTTCGGCGGCGAGGACCGCTTTTGGATGGGACCTGAGGGCGGGCAGTTTTCGGTCTTCTTCGCCAAAGGGACAAAGTTCGAACTGGCGGACTGGTTCACGCCCGCCGCCTTCGACACCTTGCCGTTCAAGGTCGTCGGCCAGACAATGAATTGGGCACGGTTTACCTCCGAATTTGCCCTGACTAATTACTCGGGCACGCGCTTCGAGGTGGCGGTGAAGCGCGAAGTGCGCTTGCTCGGCACCGGGGCAGCCTGGCGGAAGCTGGGCGTGAAGCCATCTGGAGAGGTGAGCCTCGTTGCCTACGAGACGGACAACAAGATCACCAACGCCGGCAAGAACGCCTGGAAGAAAGACACCGGGCTGCTCTCGATTTGGATTCTCGGCATGTTCACCCCCTCGCCTGCGGCTACCATCGTGGTCCCCATTAAGTCCGGACCCGAATCCGAGCTCGGCGTGAAGGTGACGTCGGATTACTTCGGCAGCATTCCGCCGGAGCGATTGGTGGTGAAGGACGATGTCATTTACTTGAGCGCGGATGGCAAGTTCCGCAGCAAGATCGGCATCAACCCCAAGCGCAGCAAAGGCGTGGTGGGCAGTTACGATGCCGACAACAAGGTGCTCACCGTCGTGCAGTTCAATGTGCCCGCCGGCGTGACGGATTATGTCAACTCGCTCTGGAAGCTCCAGGACAACCCCTACGGCGGCGATGCCTCCAACTGCTACAACGACGGTCCACCCAGCCCGGGGGCCAAACCGCTGGGCCCCTTTTACGAGCTGGAATCGTCTTCCCCAGCTGCTGCTCTGGCACCGGGCAAGAGTCTCTCGCACATCCATCGGACCATGCATTTGAGCGGACCGGAATCGGCGTTGGACGGGGTCGTCAGGGCGACGCTGGGTGTATCGCTGGCCGATATCAAAGCCGCGCTGAAGAGCAGGTGAAACGCGCCGGCGCCACCAATCGTTCGGCCCGGCTATACTTTGCCGCCTGCTCCGGATCTTCCGGCCAAGGCGGTATGAGTTCAAGGGCTCCTGCGCATCCAATCCAACAACTTAAGCAACCGCGTCACGTATGAACACAGACAAGAAAAGCATGTTTGTCACCCATGACGGGAAGAACGTGATGTTTACGTTCATCATCGTCAGCTCGCTGTTTCTCCTTTGGGGATTCTGCAACGGGATGATTGATGTGATGGACAAGCACTTTCAGGAGGAACTGCATTTGAACCTGGCCCAATCCGCCTGGGTCCAATTCGCGCACTACCTGGGCTACTTCCTGATGTCGCTCCCGGCGGGTTGGCTGGCGACGAAGCTGGGATACAAAGGCGGCATCATAGCCGGTCTCCTGATCGTCGCGGTGGGCGGATTCTGGTTCGTGCCGGCAACGAAGATTGCGGCGTTCTGGGCTTTTCTTCTTGGGGTCTGCATCATTGCCTCCGGCCTCACGTTCCTGGAAACGGTGGCCAACCCTTACACGACGGTGCTGGGTGATCCGCGCTATGCGGCCACCCGCATTAACCTGGCCCAATCGTGCAATGGCGTCGGTTGGATTCTGGGTCCAATCGCTGGAGGATTGTTCTTTTATGGCAAGGATGCTGCTGGTAAAAGCACCGGCAGCCAGACGCTTTGGATTCCTTACGCCGGCGTCGCGGTGGTGGTCATCCTTCTTGCCGTCGTTTTCTACTTCTCAAATGTTCCAGACATCAAGACCGAGGATGACTATCACCTTGATGATTCCAACCCCGGGACCTCACACTCCATCTGGGCACACCCGCACTTTGTGATGGCGGTCGCAGCCCAGTTCTTCTACGTGGCCGCCCAAGCAGGCATATTCAGCTTCATCATCAACTATATGACGTCGCAAACCCCGCCTATTCCTGCCTCTTGGGATGTGGCCATGACCAACGCCTCGGCGAGCGTCCAGCATTTCGTGGTGAGTTTACCGCGGTGGATGGGCTGGTGCGTTAGTTGGGTGCCCGGCTGGCTCCTGGGCTGGTTCGAGCCCAACAAGAGTGGTGTTCTCTGTTTCACCAATAAAGCTGGTGCCAACCTGGCCTCCTTGGGTTTTGTGTGCTTCCTCATCGGTCGTGCCACAGGCGCTGGGATGCTGCGGAGGACCTCCGCCCACAAGATGCTCGGTCTTTATGCCGTGCTTAACGTAGGGGTATGCCTCCTGGTTTTCAGCAAGTTGGGTTGGCTGTCGGTCGCGTGTGTCTTCGTGAGCTATTTCTTCATGTCCATAATGTTCCCCACCATCTTTGCCCTCGGTATTTTCGGGCTTGGTGTCCGGGCGAAAAAGGCTTCCGCCTACATCGTTATGGCGATCATGGGCGGCGCCCTCTTGCCCAAACTGATGGGTGCGGTCGCCGACAAATACGACATCTCGCGTGGGTTCATTGTCCCGATGTTCTGTTTCGTTTTCATCGCCTTCTATGGCTACTACTGGCCCAAGCTGAGCCATGCGGAGTCGTTGCAAGGAGTCCGTGCCTCCGGCGGCCACTGATCGAAACTGAGAAGCGGAAAGCGCGGCAGTAAACGTCGCTTTTCGAGCAAGGCTCCCGAGCGTATTTGCTATTGATTACTATGAAGAAACTCGTCACCTGTCTGATGGCATTAGTTGCCTGCCTCGCGCTTCGCGCAACTGCTCAAGAACTCACTTACATTGACCTCGTCAAGCGCCTGACCGACCTGGAATTTCTCGCCACGCTTCCGGCGCCGGGGGACCAATGCTCACAATGGTCCAGCTACGACCGCGCCAGCCGCTACGATGCTGCCTCCGGCAAATACGTCGGCTGGGACGCCAATGGCGACGGCGGCGGCATCATCCGCAAGGAAGGCGACCAGCAGGTCTTCGCCGAAATGCAGGGCCCTGGTTGCATCTGGCGCATCTGGTCGGCCGCGCCGAAGGAAGGGCACGTCCGCATTTACCTCGATGGCGCGAGCGAACCAGTGGTGGACCTCCCGTTCGTCGGCTACTTCGACCACAAGCACGCGCCGTTTACCCAGTCCGCCATCGTGCACACCGTCTCCATGGGCTGGAACAATTACACGCCGATTCCCTACCAGAAATCGTGCAAGATCGTCGCCGACCCAGGCTGGGGCGCGTATTATCATTTCGGATACGAGACCTTCCCGAAAGGCACGCGCGTGCCGACCTTCAAGCGGGAGTTGGCCCCAGCGGAGTTGGCGGCGCTGGACCAGGCCGATACCGCTCTGAGCCACTGCGGCTTCGGGACCGGCCCCAAGCCACCGGGCGAGAAGCTGTCGAGCAAGGTGGTGAAAGCCCCTGCCGGCAAGACGGTCGCCGTCGTCCGACTCAAAGGCCCGCGCGCCATCACCGGCATACGCGTCAAGCTCGACCTGCCGCCCTCCCCCGTAAGCCTCGACGCATTGCGCGAACTGGCTTTACAGATCAAATGGGACGGTGAGACGGCGCCGAGCGTCTGGGCGCCGCTGGGTGACTTCTTTGGCACCGCCGCCGGGGAGAACCACTACGGCTCGCTGCCACTGGGTGTGGGTGATGATGGCTGGTGGTATTGCAATTGGTACATGCCCTTTGGGCAGGAGGCCCGCGTGGAGTTGGTCAACGATGGCAAAGCCCCGCGCAGTGTGAACTTTGAGGTAACCGATGCGCCCTTGTCCCAGCCTATTGCCCAACTGGGCCGCTTTCACGCTAAATGGCATCGGGACGCGTTTCTGCCCAGGGAGCCCGAGCGCTGGATCGATTGGCCCATCGTGAAGACGGAAGGCACAGGCCGCTTTGTCGGGGTGATGCTCCACGTGTGGAACCCGCGCGGCGGGTGGTGGGGCGAGGGTGACGAGAAGTTCTTCGTCGATGGGGAGAAGTTTCCCTCTACCTTCGGCACGGGGTCGGAGGATTATTTTGGTTACGCCTGGTGCTGCCCCACGCCGTTCCAGAACGCGTATCACAACCAGACGCACAACGACGGCAACAACCGGGGTCACATATCGGTCAACCGTTGGCACATCAGCGACAACGTGCCGTTCCAAAAGTCCTTTGAAGGGTGCATCGAGAAATACTACGCCAACGCCCGTCCAACGCTATATGCGGCCATGGCCTACTGGTATCTGGCAGCGGGCGGAAACGACCCCTACCGCCCAGCTCCGTTGACCGAGCGCGTCGGCTACTGGACGCCGATCGAGACTTTCAGGGTCAAAGGCGTGATCGAGGGCGAGAAGCTGAAGATTCTCGGCAAGACTGGCGGCAACACGCAGGAGCAGGATATGACCGGGTTTGCCGGTCAATGGAGCAACGATGCCCACCTCTGGTGGATTGGGGCCAAGCCCGGCGACAAGTTGGACCTGGCCGTACCCGTAGCCAAGACCGGCAAGTACAAGGTCGGTCTGCAACTGACCAAAGCCCCGGACTACGGCATCGTGCAATTATATCTCGACGGGGAGAAGCTGGGTGACCCGATTGACCTCTACCACGGGTCCGTAATACCCACCGGCCTGTTGGCCATCGGCGCTCACGACCTGACGGCGGGCGAACACAAGCTGACGGTCGAGATTGTGGGCGCGAACGACAAAGCGGCCAAATCCTACATGTTCGCGTTGGACTACGTGAAGCTCACTGGTGAATAGACTCTCGCGCCGCGAATTCATTACCGAGAGCGCGCTGGCAGCCTCCACCACGGCGCTTTGGCGCAACTCTGCTGTTTCTTGCCTCGCGGAGGAAAAGCCTTCTCCGCCGATTGTCGTCTTCAGCAAAGTCTATCAGACGCTCAAGCTGAATTTTGACAATGCCGCAGCCTTGACTATGGAAGCCGGCCTGGACGGCATCGACTGCCCGGTCCGACCCGGCGGTGAGATTCTGCCGGAGCGCGTCACGGAGGACTTGCCCCGATATGCTGAGGCGTTGCACAAGCGAAACCTGCGAATGCCTTTGCTGACCACCGCCATCACCAGCGCCGCCTCACCCCACGCGGAAGAGATTGTCCGCACGGCAAAGAAGCTGGGTGCGCAGTTCTACCGTTTGGGCTTCATTGATCGGCAAGCAGGCGCGCCGGCGGGCAAGCAGATGCGCGAAATCAAGGCACAACTCAAAGACCTGGCCGCGCTGAACAAGCAAGTCGGCATTGGCGCCATTTTCCAGAATCATTCGCCGGCCGGGCGGAGCTACGTCGGCGGGGACCTTTCGGAGCTATACGAAATCGTCCAAGACTTCGATCCGGCACAGATTGGCGTCGCCTTCGATATTGGCCACGCGCTAGTGGTGCATGGTAACGATTGGCGCCAGCACTTCGACAGGCTTAAGTCGCACATTAAGGTCGCCTACGTGAAAGATGTGACGCGGGGCGGACGCTGGGTGCCCTTTGGCGAAGGCGATGTTGCCTCGACGGGCTATTTCAAGCTGTTGAAGCAAATGGGCTATCACGCGCCGGTTTCGTTGCACATCGAGTTCGACTGGACAGGCGGTGGGAAGTCCAAGACGCGCGCCGCGCTGGTCAAGGCGCTGCAGGAAAGCTCACGGACGCTGAAGCGCTGGCTCATATCCGCGTAGGCTTTCTCCTCCCCTGAGTGCGGTCACATCCTTTCTGCCGCCGCTCGGTCGGCGAGCACCAGAGCGTGCTCCCGGCGAACCCGCCCGGCGGGAATGGTCACATCGCCGTCGCGCAGGCGCACCAGCATTCCGGCCTTCTCATCGCCTGTTACCAGCCATAGGATGCGCCGCGCACGGTTGAGCATCGGATACGTTATCGTCATCCGACGCCGTTGCTGGTAAGGGCGCGTCATTGCGACATCGGCTTCGGTGACCTTGAGTACCGGGTCGCCGGGAACCAACGAGGCGGTATGGCCGTCAGGCCCGAGGCCAAGATGAACGAGGTCGAGCACCGGCGGTGAGCCGGCGATCTTCTGCAGCAATAGAGAGTAGCGTGCGGCGGCGGCCTCCAGGTCAGGCGATTCGACGGGCATGGCGCAAATGTGTCCGGGTCGTAGCGGGGCATGTTCCAGCAGGCTGTCGCGCAAGTGGGTGAGATTCCTGTCTGGGTCACCCTCCGGAACCACACGCTCGTCCACCTGGGCCACATACACACTCTTCCAGGGCACCTCTTCGCGTGCCAGGACACGCAACATCTCCCAAGGGGTGTGGCCGCCGCTAACGGCCATGATAAACCGGCCCCGGGCCGCAACCGCTGCCCGCGCCTCCCCGGCGATGACTTTCGCCGCCTCTGAGGCAACCGCCATGGCATCCGCCAGCACTCGAATCTCCATGCAGCCCTGCTACGCCCCTTTCATCTTCCGGTAGCGACGGATCAGGTTGTTCGTGGAGCTGTCGTGTTTGAGCATGGGGTCAGCCTTGCTTTCGAGTTCCGGGACGATGCGCTGAGCCAGCACCTTGCCCAATTGCACCCCCCACTGATCGAACGAGTCAATCTGCCAGATGGCGCCCTGGGTGAAGACATGGTGCTCATAGAGCGCGACCAACTTGCCGAGTACTTCGGGCGTCAGCCTTTCCGCGAGGATAGTATTCGACGGGCGGTTGCCTTCGAAGACCCGGTGAGGCACAAGCCAATCCGGCACGCCATCGGCCTTGACCTGCTCCGGTGTCATACCAAAAGCCAGCGCCTCGCTTTGCGCAAGGACGTTCGCCAGCAGCAGGTCGTGGTGACGCCCAAGCGGGGTCAGCGCATGGCCGAAGGCGATGAAGTCGCACGGGATGAGCCGTGTCCCCTGGTGAATCAACTGGTAGAACGAGTGCTGGCCGTTGGTGCCCGGTTCTCCCCAATAGACGGGACTGGTATCGTAATCGACCGTAGTCCCCTCC
>CZKM01000205.1_pt1 | contig 17468 bp, 5 predicted proteins | sample 1122481 | NCBI WGS metagenome assembly CZKM01 (sample SAMEA3539301, study PRJEB10725) | soil metagenome | biome: tundra; feature: field; material: soil | place: USA | collected 2010-05 | depth 0.15 m | reverse complement strand
GGGGCATGGGCTTTAACGATGCGAATCATCCTTGGGACACCAACGCCTGCCTGGACGTGATCACCTGGTTCAAGAACCAGGGCTGTTACGTGATGGGCGGGGTGCCCACGTGGTGGCGCACTGGTGTCAGCGATTCGCGCAACAATTTCCTCAGCGCCTACAGCGCCTTCGATATGATCTCGCCCTGGATGGTGGGACGGATCGGCAATATCAGCGGGGCCGATTCCTTCTACAGCAACCCTGAGTTGGGCGATCAAGCCTACTGCAACTCGCATGGGATCGATTACCAGCCCTGCGTTCTGCCAGGGGACACGGGGCAGCGCGCCCACGGCGATTTTATGTGGCGGCAGTTTTATAACATGACTCGCCTCGGCTGCCAGGGCATCTACATTTCCATGTTTGACGAATTCAACGAAGGCAACCAGATCGCCTGCACCGCCGAGAACAGTTCGATGATCCCCGTCGGCTCCTGCGCGCTGTATTTCACGCTCGACCAGGATGGCACGTCCTGTTCGTCCGACTATTACCTGCGCCTGAGCGGGGACGGCGGGAAGATGTTCAAAGGCCAAATCGCGCTGACCACGGTGCGGCCCACCCTGCCGCGGGTGCCGGCCACGCTGCCGCCGCCGCCGACCAACCTGGTCGCGCAAGCTGGCAATGCCAAAGTGAGTTTAACCTGGGCCGCCGCAGCCGGCGCCGAGCGTTACGCGGTCAAACGCTCCATCGCCGGCATTGGCCAGTTTACCACGCTCTCCACGAACGTGGGCTTGCTCAGCTTCACAGATTCCGGGCTGGTCAATGGCACGATCTATTTCTATGCGGTCTCGGCGGCAAGTGGCGTTGGCGAAAGCACCAATTCGCTGCCGGTGGGAGCCATCCCCTACTCCACTGCGGCTTCAGCCAGCAGCGACAACCCGCCGAACGAAACCGCCGCCAAAGCATTCGACGGCCTCACGAGCACCAAATGGTTCAACGCCGGCGCCGGCACGACCGGTTGGCTGCGCTACTACATTGGCGGGCCGCCCATGACGGTGGTCCGCTACGACCTGACCAGCGCCAATGATGTGCCCGGACGTGATCCCAAGAACTGGCAGTTCCAAGGTTCGCAGGATGGCAACGCCTGGACCACCCTCGATACCCGAGCCGGCGAGACCTTCCCCTCGCGGTATCAGACCAAGCAGTATTCGATCTCAAACAGCACAGCTTATGCCTATTACCGACTCAACATCACCGGCAACAACGGCGACGCCTCGGGCCTGCAACTCGCCGAAATGGCGTTCACTTTTGGCCCGGCTACACCCGCATCGCTCATTCCCATCCAGTTAGGAGCTTCCAAACAGAACGGTCAACTCCTCCTCACTTGGCCCGCCGACCACCTCGGCTGGCGCCTCCAAACGCAAACCAGTTTTTCAAACAAGGGGATCGGCACCAATTGGACGACTGTCGCCGGCTCGACAGTGACCAATCAAGTCTTACTGCCGCTCAGCACCGCAGGGGGCGTCTTCTTCCGGCTGGTCTATCCCTGAATGCAACTGGATGAATAACTTGTCGCTGTTGCTTTTCTGCCCTAATAGTGGACGCCTCAGTGTTGCATACCATCTGAAAATGAAAATTCTGACCCAACAATCACGGGGAATGGGGAGCTTTACCTCGGTCCCCGCGCTTTTGGCTATTGCCTGCCTGATGCTGTGCGGCCGAATCGCCCAAGCGCAGACCCCTGTCATCAGCAACATCTCCCCCAGCGGCGCGTACCAGTTTCAATCTGCCAACGCCTTAACCTTCACGGCGAGTTCTTCCGTTGGCATCGCTCCCACCAGCATCGCCGTGCAGCTCATGGGGACCAACCTGCTGGGACAAGCTTTCAGCAACATGCTCACTACCGCCAATGGGCTGGTAGTCACGGGCACCTCCACCAGCCGCAGCGTTAGCGCGGCGCTGGCCAGCAACACGGTTTATATAACCATCATTCTCGTGACCAACACCAGCCTAAGCACTGCCAGCTCCACGGTGTCGTTTGATACCATCAACCCAGCCTACACGTTCGAGGCGGAAGACTATGACTACAACAGCGGGCATTACTTCGATAATCCCCAGACCAACGCCTACAGGAACTTGAACGCCATCGATGGGGTCGATGCGCACAATCAGAATTTCAGCGGTGGCGCCAGCGCTTACCGTGCGAGCGGATTAAACACCGAAAATGTCGGCGACAAGCCGCGTTTAGCCTACAGCACCGGACAGCAGGACTACGACGTGGGCTGGAACAATGGCGGCAGTGGCAACTGGGGCAATTACACCCGCACGTTCCCCGCCGGTGCTTACAACATCTATATGCGCGGCGCCAACCCCAACGGCAGCACCGCCGATAGCGCCAGCATAGCGCTGGTCACCAGCGGACGCGGCACCAGCAGCCAAACCATCACCAGCCTGGGCACCTTCTCCGTCCCCAACACCGGCAGTTGGCAGACTTATACCTGGGTGCCGCTGCTCGGCGCCAACAGTTGCCTGGCCCGGTTTACCGGCGGTTCCATTGAAACGTTGCGAGTATCGACCGACAACGGGAATTATAACGCGAATTTGTATTTGTTGATGCCGGCCGACACGAATCTGCCCGCCATTAGCTCTATCTCTCCAGACGGGTTGGGGTTCTTCCTCTACACCAATGCCAGCGCGACGAATTCATTGAGCTTTGTCGCCAGTTGTGCCTTCGCGATCCCGACCAATGGCGTGGTGGTGACATTGGACGGAGCCACAGTACCGGGGTTGACCTTCAGCGGTTCCCCCAACAGCTGGAACGTTAGTTGTCCCATCCAGCCAGCCACGAACCATAACGCGGTCATCAGCGTGACGGCCTATAATGGCAACACCGTCTCTACCACCGTGAATTTCAATTACTGGCAACCCGCTTACTATCAATGGGAGGCCGAAGACTACGACTATGCCAGCAATGGTGTGGGTGGGCTGTACTTCGATGGGCCGCAAACCAACGCTTACCTGGGTTTGCCCTCCCTGCCGGGGGTGGACAATTCTCAATCCGATCTCAACGCGAATCCGTTCAATTATCGCGCGAACTCCCTGGGACCCTGTCCAGCCACCACGCCCGCCGGGGATGAACCAAGGAAGCAATATGCCACGGGAAAAACCGATTATAACATCGGTTTCTTTGGCAGCGGCTCCTGGGTGAACTACACCCGCCACTACCCCGCCGGGGTTTACTATGTGTGGGGACGGTTCGCCGAGGGAAGCACCACCACGGAGGCCACGCTGTCGCAGTTGACGAGCGGGTATGGCACGTCCAGTCAGACGACAAATCTTGTCGGCACGTTCTTCATTCCGCCGAGCGGCGGCTGGAGCACATGGGAGTGGGTGCAGCTCAAAGACGACGCTGCCAATCTGGTCAAAGTCAGGTTTGACGGTTCGCAAAACACCCTGAGGCTGGGTGGCTCGCCGGTGGCCGGCCAACCCGAAGTCAACGTCAACTTCATGACTCTGGTGCCAACTACCCTCGATCCGCTTGCGGTTGCACAGGCGCATAACGTTGGCACCACTAACGTGCAAATCGTCTATTCCAGACCGGTCGAATCCGCCAGCGCGACCAACCTCGCCAATTATGTTTTCACCAACGGCCTGGCAATCACCGGCGCAGCGCTGGCCGCCAATTCTATGGCGGTTACCCTCACCACCGCGCCGCTGGTTTCAGGCAGCAATTATTGCCTCATCATTAACGGGGTGCGCGACCGAATGAATATGCCCAATTCCATCGCCCCCAACACGCTGGTCAGTTTTCAAGCCTTGCCCTACACGCTCTATGACATCGGGAATCCCGTCGTGGGCTCCACCGCCGCTGTGGTTGGCAACGGCATCGATGTGAGCGCGTGCGGCAGTGATTTTGGCGGCAGCTCCGACCAGGGCAATTTTTCCTATCAAATATATTCCGGCAATTTTGACGTGGCCGTGCGGCTCGCCGGCTTGGGGCTATCGGACATTTTTGCCAGGGCCGGCCTGATGGCGCGCGAGACGCTGGATCCCGGCAGCCAGTTCGCGGCCGCGCTGGCCACGCCGGCAATGAACGGCACGTCGTTCGAGTGGCGCCAGCCAGCCGGCACGGCGAGCAGTTCGACGGGGAACTTCCCGGCGAATTATCCGAACACGTGGCTGCGGGTGCAACGCAGCGGTAATGTGTTCACCGGCTACGCGGGGTACGACGGGCAGACCTGGACCGCGCTGGGCAGCGCGACCATAGCCATGTCGAACCAGGTTTATCTCGGCTTCGCCGTGAGCAGCCACAGCACCAACCAGGTCACCACCGCGCAGTTTCGCGACCTGAGCAACGTCACCAACGCCGTGGTGGCCACGGTGGTCAATCCGCATGAGGCCTTGGGACCAAGCAGCCGCAAATCTCCGCTCGTCTTTTCGGAAATTATGTGGAAACCCGCATCGCGCGCGGATGGCAAGAACCTTGAGTTTGTCGAGCTGTACAACTCCAACCCGTGGTTTCAGGACATCAGCGGCTACCAAATCACGTGTGCGGACATGAATTACACCTTCCCCGCGAACACCACGATTGCCGGCGGCGGCTACCTCGTCGTGGCAGCCGTCCCGGCGGATATTCAGAGTGTCTATGGCATCGCCAACGTCATGGGGCCTTATACCGGCAGTTTGAAAAAATCCGAGAGTCTGGAACTGATCGATGAACACGGGGCGATTTTATTAACGGTGCCTTACTCAAATGTTTATCCGTGGCCGGTAGCCACCGGCGGCACGGGCCATTCCCTGGTGCTTGCCAACCCCACCTACGGCGAAGCCGATCCGCGCGCGTGGGACATCAGCGACGTGGTGGGCGGTTCGCCCGGGCAAATGGAGGCGTTTCACCCCAGCCCGCTGCGCCAGGTCGTGATCAATGAGATTCTCGCGCATTCTGAGAATATTGGCGTGCCGCAGTTTATTGAGCTCTACAATCACAGCACGAACCGGGTGGACGTTTCCGGCTGCATTTTAGCCGACGACGCGAACACGAACAAATTTGTGATTCCAACGGGGACGGTTCTGGGGCCGGCGGGCTTCGTTGCGTTCACGCAATCCCAATTGGGCTTTACCCTGAATGGAGCGGGCGAAACCTTGTTCTTGATCAAGCCCGACGGTAGCCGGGTTTTGGACGCGGTACAATTTGGTGGTCAGGCCGATGGCGTGTCGTATGGCCGCTGGCCGGACGGGGCGAACGACTTCTATTCCTTCGTGAGCCGGACGCCCGGCACCAACAACGCCGCCATCCTGATTGGCGACGTGGCCATCAACGAGTTGATGTACAACCTCATCAGTGGAAACGATGACGACCAGTATATCGAACTCTATAACCAAGGCACCAATACGTTGAACCTGGTGGGGTGGCAGCTCACCAGCGGCGTCACGTTCACGTTCCCGAACATCAGCCTCGCCCCGAACGGCTATCTGGTCGTGGCGCGAAACCTGACGAACCTGCTGGCAAAGTATCCCAATCTCAGCACGGTCAATACCGTCGGTAACTTCAGCGGCAAACTGTCGCATAATGGCGAACTGCTGACGCTGGTCAAGCCGGCGATCCTCAACGGCACGAGCACCATTTATGTCGAAATGGACGAGGTAACCTATGGCACCGCCGGCCGTTGGGGCGAATGGTCCGCGGGCGGGGGCAGCAGTCTGGAGTTGATCGACCCGCGCGCAAACCATCGGCTGGCCGCAAACTGGGCGGACAGCGACGAGACGCAAAAAGCCGCCTGGACCAACATTGAAACTACCGGCGTGCTCGATAATGGCGCAAATTTCGAATCTACAATCGCCCATGCGCAGATTGGCCTGCTGGATGCGGGCGAGTGCCTCGTGGACAACATCGAGATCAATTACAATGGCTCGAATTACGTTTCCAATTCGGATTTCGAAAGCGGCACCAACAACTGGTCGTTCCAGGGCTGCATGGCGCGCTCAACTTTGGAGAATGTCGGCTATGGCGGCAGCAATCATTCGCTCCACATCCGCAGCAGCGACCATTTGTGGACAGGGGACAATTCCTGCCAGGTTTCCCTGAGCAACACCAGTCTCCAGGCCGGGCAGACGGTCACGCTGCGGTTCAAGGCCCGCTGGCTGCGCGGTTGGCCTGAGGCGATGCTGCGGCTCAACGGCAACTGGCTGGAAGCTGCGGGCGCCCTGTCCGTTCCCGCCAACCTCGGCACGCCCGGTCTGCCAAATAGCCAGGCCGTGACCAATGCGGGACCGGCGGTTTACAATGTGACGCACACGCCCGCGTTGCCGGCGGCCAATCAAGCAGTAGTGGTGACGGCGAAGGTTCATGATCCGGAGGGGGTGCAAACTCTGATCCTTTATTACCGGCTGGATCCTTCGCTCAGCTACACCGCCGTCTCCATGAAGGACGACGGGACCGGCGGCGATGCAGTGGCGGCCGATGGCGTTTTCAGCGCCACCATTCCCGGCCCAGCGGCCAACCAAATCATCGCTTTTTATATCTCGGCGACCGACAGGGTGGGAGCGGCCACGCGTTTTCCAGCGCTACGTCCACAGGACAACGAACCGGCGCGCGAGTGCGTGGTAATGTTTGGCGACGGAAACCCCGGTGGGAGCTTTGGCGCGTACCATCTGTGGGTCACCCAAACCAACGCGACCCGTTGGGCGAGCCTGGGCAACCTCAGCAACGAGGGCCATGACTGCACCATCGTGAGCGGCACTCGGGTCATGTACAACGCCCAGGCGCGCTTCTCCGGCAGCCCGTATCATCAGAGCTACGACACGCCCTACGGCAACCTGTGCGAGTACAAATGGATGTTTAACGATGACGACAGATTCCTCGGGGCGACGTCCTTCAACAAAATTCATCAGCCGGGCAACGGCCCGGGCGACGATCCCAGTCTGCAGCGCGAGCAACTGGCGAACACCTTTATGCGAACATTAGGGGTGCCGTGGTTGAATCGCCGGTACGTGGCCGTATATATCAACGGCAGCCGGCGCGGCGGCACGCTTATGGAGGACACGCAGTGTCCGGATGCCGACATGGTGAAGGAATATTTCCCGAACGACCCGGACGGCTATCTTTACAAGATGCAGCCGTGGTTCGAATTTGCTCCCTTCCTTTCGGGCGAATCGCTCGGGTTTAACAACGAAAACTGGGTCACCCTCAATCGCTATACCACCACCCGCGGCGCGAAAAAGATCGCGAGCTACCGTTACAATTATCTGGTCCGCCGCACTCCGGATTCGGCCAGCGATTTCACCAATGTATTCTCGCTGGAGGACGCTGCCGCTTCCTATGGCAGCGCCAACTACGTTGCCAACCTGGAAAACATCGCCGATATGGAGAACTGGATGCGCGTCTTCGCCGGCAACCACGCGGCCGGGAACTGGGATTCCTTCGGTGCGGCCAACGGCCAGAACCTCTATGGCTATATCGGCACCCAAGGCACCCGGTATTCGCTGATGATGTTTGATTTCAACATCGTCATCGGCAATCAGAATTATTCGTGGGCTCCGGGGCAGAACCTGTTTGCGGTAAACGGCGGCGACCCTTATTTGGGAGATATGTTCCAAACGCCGGCTTTTGTGCGCATGTACTGGCGCGCCCTCAAAGAATTGGTGGACGGACCGCTCAACGTGGGCAATAGCGGGCCTTTGCTCGACGCCAAATACAACACCTTCACCCTGAACGGAATTAACGCGGAAAACCCCAACACCAATATCAAGCCCTGGCTCTCGCAGGCGCAAGCCAGCATCGCCTCACAGCTCGCGGCGGTGAACGCCACGAACTTCACGGTCGATTCCACCCAGGTCAGCAACAATGTGGCGTTAGTGCGGGGGACGGCGCCGGTGGAGGCGCAAACCATTTGGATCAATGGCGCCGCCTACCCCCTGGTCTGGACAACCCTGACTAACTGGGTCGCCACCGTGCCGCTGCAAAGCGGGACGAACCTACTGAACGTCGTGGGTCTGGATCGCAAAGGCTCCCCAATTCCGGGCGACAGCCAAAGCGTCAATGTCACCTACAACGGAACCAACGCTTCGCCCGTCGGCCGGCTGGTCTTCAATGAAATCATGTATCATCCTTCCGTTGACGGCGCTCAATATGTTGAGCTCTATAACACCTCCAGCAACGCCACTTTCGACCTGTCCGGCTGGCGGCTCCAAGGGCTCTCCTACACCTTCCCGAGTGGCTCAATTCTGGGGCCGACAAACTTCCTGGTCTTGGCCGCCAATATTCCTGCCTTCGCCGCGGCATATGGTGCCACCCGTCTGGTCCTTGATACCTTCGACGGCAGCCTCTCGTCTGACGGGGAACTTCTCACCTTGTTGAAGCCGGGAACCAATGGCGCAAGTGATTTGACGGTGGCGCAAGTCGCGTATGAGGATCGTCTGCCCTGGCCAACCAACGGCTCTGCCGGGGGCAGTTCGTTGCAATTGATCGACCCAAACCAGGACAACTGGCGGGTGGGCAACTGGAAGATGGTCCTTGGGTCCGCCACGCCGGGCAGCACAAACAGCACCGCGAGTGCGCTCACGCCATTCCCGCCGCTGTGGCTTAACGAATTGGAAGCGGACAATTTGACTGGCATCACCAACCGCGCCGGACAGCGCGCCGGCTGGCTGGAACTTTTCAACCCCAGCACGAATGTCGTGTCGCTGAACGGCCTTTACCTGGCGAACAACTACACCAACTTGCTGCAGTGGGCGTTTCCCGCCGCCGCGACCATCGATCCCGGCCAGTTCCAGGTGGTCTTCGCTGACGGCCAGACCAATCTCACGATAACCAACGAGCTGCATACCGGGTTCAGTCTGGCAAGCGGCAGCGGCGCGCTGGCCTTGACCCGTCTCGCCGGCAGCCAGCAGCAGGTGCTGGATTATGTCAATTACACCAACCTGGCGCTCGATCATTCCTACGGGTCATCCCCCGATGGCCAGAGTTTTATCCGGCGGGATTTCTATTATCCCACCCCCGGCGGCACCAACAATGGCAGTATTGTGCAACCGCCTTCCTTCATCGCTTATAGCACACCCGGCCTGCGCTACACGCAGAACTTCGACAGCCTGCCCAATCCGGGAACCGTCTCAGTCAATACGGCGAACCCGGTGACGATCAGTGGCATCACCTATTCGCTGGCGAATCCGTTCGACTTTGCGTTCCCGCAATCCTCCACCAGCAGCGGCGGGTTGGGCCTTGCCGCCATGAACGGCTGGTATGGTTCGGGTGTTTTGGGCTCCAAATTCGGCGCCAACGAAGGCGACCAAACCACGGGTGGCCAGCTTAGCTTTGGCTTGCCGAGCAGCGCGAATCGCGCGCTGGGCTTGCTGGCAACCAGTTCGACGGGCGGCACCGCCTTTGGCGCCAGATTCATCAATGCCACCACCAGCACTTTGACTCGCATGGATTTGCAGTTCACTGGAGCGGTGTGGCGCCAGTCCAGCGTCCCCAAGACGCTGCAGTTCTTTTATCGCATCGACTTGACTGGGACCAACACGTTTCCCACCAGCGCGACGGCCTTTTTGCCTGGCTTGAACGTGAGCATCCCGACTGTGGCGGCCGACTCCGGCGGTGTGGCGGTGGATGGCACCTCGGCGCTAAACCAGACTAATTTGAGCGTCCTGAACGAGACGATTACGAACTGGCCACCGGGTGCCGCTCTGTGGCTGGTCTGGCAGATGACGGACTCCGCCGGCAAAGCCCAGGGCCTGAGCATCGATAATCTGAGTTTCTCGGCCAACGTCGCGCCAGGCACGGCCCCGTTGAGCGTCACGTTTTCCAGCACCAATATGCTGCTAAGCTGGCCCAGCGTGGCCGGCCAGGATTACCAGCTTGAATATAAGAATGATCTGGCGGCATCGGCCTGGACCCCATTGGGCGGTGCCGTGCAGGGGACTGGCGGCACGCTAACCGTCGGCAATAGCGTTTCCGATTGGCCGCAATGCTACTTCCGCCTGCGGTTGGTCAACAATTAGGCAACAGCCACTCCAACTGCCCATCGCGCTACCGTGGTGCCCGAAGTGAGTTGCCGCCGGTTCGCGCACCCGAGACCAGAGATGCTGCTCAAGGATAAACCATCCGGAAGAACACGCTCCCAACGGTTGGGTCGGTTGGGAAAGTCATTCGATTGGTGGCCGTCGAGCCCGGCACCGTCACCCAATTGGTGCCCAGGCCCGCAGCTACCCCGTTGGTCTGCATCTGCAACCGCCAGTTCGTGTGGTCCTGCGGCCAGCTCAGTTGGAGTTGGCCAGCGCTGAGGCCTAAGCTCATCTGCGGTGGAGTCAGCGAGACTGGCTGGGCGCTCACCGCCACCGAGTTGCCGCTCTCACCGGCCAGGTTCAACGCCGACACCGAGAAATAGTACTTCGTCCCGTTCACTAAACCGCTATTGGTGAAGCTGAGCCCCGCCAAGTTGGTCGCCACCGTCGTGTACACGCCGTTGGACGCGCTGGATTGTCTCACGTTGTAACCAAGGGCGTTCGCACTCGCGCTCCAGCCCAAAGCCACCCGTCCATCCCCGGCGAACGCTGCCAATCCCGTCGGCACCATCGGGGCCGTTCCCCGGGTGCCATACACGTTAAACTCGTGGATGCTCCACCAACCTGACGTGCTCCCAGTCTGCGTCACCCGAATGAAGCGCGCACTATTGGTGGCAAATAGTATGGTGGTCACCTGCGAGGAGCCAGTCCCAGTTGCCACTGCGCTGCCCCAGTTGCTGCCATCATTGGAAACATTGACCCGGTAGCCGCGCGGGTAATCGCCCGAGGAACTGCCGGCGTCCAGGACGATTTGGTAAAACGTATTGGTCGCGCCCATGTCCACCTGAAACCATTGCCCGTTGGCCTGGGAAGCGCCGGTGGACCAGCGCGTGGTGATGTCGCCATCGATCGCCCGGGCCGGCGAACCGCCCGACTCGGTGGACGAGGCGCTGGCCACCCAGCCGCCCCGGTTCAGGATACCTGGCGTGGCGCTGACCTGTGCGGAGTTCGCGCTCTCGCCCGCGTCGTTTAACGCGGAGACCACGTAGTAATACGTCGTCAGGTTGATCAGGCCGGCGTCGAGATAGTTCGTGCCCGCCAGATTCGAAGCAATGACGGTGTAGGGTCCGCCGTTGGTCAGCGCACGCTTCACGTTGTAGCCTTTTGCCCCCGCAGAAGCCGTCCAGTTCAGGGTCACCTGGCCATAGTCGGTTGCGGGCGTCACGCCCGGGGCCGGCGGAGGCGCAACGATCATGAAGCTTTCCCAAGTGCCCACGGAGGTGCTCTTAGCGATCAGGGCGCTGGCGCCGTTGTTATCCGCTCGGACATACTTGCTGTTGACGTTGGCGCGCAGGCCGATGTTGCCGCCGCCCGCATCGACCTCCGTAAAGGTTTCCCAACTGCCCACCGCAGTCCGGTTGGCGATGAGCGGCGAGGCGCCGCCGTTGTCCGCGCAAACATACTGGGTATTGACCACGGCCAGCAGGCCGATGTTGCCGCTGCCGGCATCGACCACGGTAAATCGTTCCGCCGGGCCGATCGCGGTGCTTTTCGCAATCAGGGCATTGGTGCCGTTATTATCAGCGGTGACGTACAGGTTATTCGCCGCCCGCAAGGAAATCGTCATGCCCGGAGACAGTTGGTGGGACGGCATGATCGGAGCGGTCAGGACCCCGAAGAATTGCACGTTGAACAGGTCCGCGCCGGTTCCCGCATAGACCAGATACAAGTTATGCGTGCCGCTGGCATTGGTGAGGCTGCAGTAGGCATTCGCGTAAGTCTGGGCGCCGCCCGTGTTTGGCACCGGGCAAGTCCCGAGCAGTGTCCCCATGGGACTGTCGAGGCGAATCTGGATGCTGCCGCCGGAATTGGTGCTGGCTACCCGGGCAACGAAGGTGTTCACGTTCGTCACGAAGATATTGTTGTAGGCCGACCAGTCGCCGTTTTCGATGGCCGTGAGGTCCTGTCCGCCCTCGGCGCAGGGTTCAAGCGCCACGCCCGAACTGCCGCTGAAATTGGCCGCGGCAGTGGGGATGACGAGCACGTAGCCGGAGGCGTTATTGGTCAACGCCACGTGCCCGGTCTTCAGCCCGGTCACGGTATTCGCATTGACCATAGCGCAGCCCACCACGCCGGAGCCCAAAGCGGCGATGCCGGCGCCAATCCCATCCAGCGCCGGGGAGATAATCGTATTGTATTGGAAGACAATGTTCGTGCTGGTGGAAAAGCCAACCCCCGAGTAGAGCGCGTTAATGATCGTATTCGAAGCGCAGTAGGCACTGGCCACCGCGCCGACACTTTGGCCGTCGCCGCCGTTGCCGATCATCATGGCTTGCTGTTGCTGGCTGTAACCGTTGCCGCCGCAGCGCAGGACGGTGTTTCCCGTCACCGTGGCGGAGAGCAGGTCCGAGCCGTTCACACCGAACTTGCCAACGCCCAGCCCGATATACCGCGCGGTGTCCCGGAGCAAATTGTTGGTCACCAACTGGTTGATCCCGCCATAAATTGCCATGCATTTGCCACCCCAAGGCCCCACCGCTGTGTTGTTCACATACGCGATATTGCTCATCATCGTGTAATAGTTCGTCGCCGAACCGTATACATTATAATTGACCGAGTTGATGGCCATAGCGTCGTCGCCCGTGCCGCGCACAAAGTTGTTCGAGTAGGTGAGGTTCATGCCGATGCCATTGTCGCTTTGCACGTTGTTAAAATTGCCGCCATCGGACCAAACGCTCAGCACCCGGCAGTTGCGCGCAATGCCCCCAACCCCCGCGCACCAAAAGGCCGACGTCACATGTTGAATCCACACATTGTCCACGACCCAATTGGTGCCGCTGAAATTGACCGCGCCGTTGTTGTTGTTGCCCGCGCGGCTCGAGGCGTTGCAATCCAGCGCCACATTGGACAGCGTGCAGGAAGTGGTCGTAATGATATTCGCCACGCCTTGCGAATTGTTCGTGGGGGTGACCCGATAAAGCGCGCTGTACCACGGCCCCGCCCCTACGATCGTTATCCCCGAGGCGCTCAGTCCGCCGTTGACGGCGCTGCAATAGTAAGTGCCGGCCGGGATCCAGGCGATTTTGCCCTGGGAACGAGCAGCGGCAAAGCAGTTGTTAATATACGTCGTGTTGTCCACGGCCGGGTTGTTGGATACCGCTCCGTAGCTGAGGATGGAAAGCGAGTTGGCGGGCTGCGTCAACGGCCCCGGCGGGGCCTCCAGGTCCACCACATCAAGGTAGTAGAATGCCGCCGTATTGCTGGAGTCCTGCTGGAACCGGATGACGTCTCCCGGAGCCACGGCAGCCCCGGCAATGAACTCGTGTGTGTCGTTCCAGAAGCCGCGCGGATTGCCGTCGGCGGGGTTCTTGTCTATCTGGCCATTGTAATTGGTGCCTTCATAGCAATAATTCTGCAACGAGTTAACGCCGAAAGCCTGGCGGAACACTCCGTTGACGTAGAGGTCGAGCGTCGAGGTGATCCCGCCCCCGGCCGCCGCATCCGGAATGCAGGCTCTGAGGTTTAAGGCCGTAATGCTCTGACCCGTATTATTCGTCCACTCGACATATTGGCCAGTGCCAGCCAGTCTGACGTAGGCATGGCCCGAGGCCTCGAGCTCCGGGTTGGAATACTGCGTGGTAGGCGAATTTGTCAGCGCGACGGCCGTTGCCCCGCCCCCAAGTGTACCCGCCTCGGCTTCATAACTGATGAACGGAGTCGTCGCCCCAACGGTGGCCGCAGCGGCTCGCGCCGGGGCCCCGAATGGTAGGCCTAAACTCATAGCCAGAACAATTGCGTTACGATGTCTCATAGGGGTCTTTGGCTTCAAAGACGGACTGGCCGCGTCCTCTTTTCTCCAGGGGCTCGAAAGCAACGACCGCTCACGGCAAACGCACCGGGATGGCGCTTTTCGGAGGCCCCATAAATCAAACGGGCACAGCAGATCAAAGATAATCGGAGGCTTACGATTAACGCCATCCCCAAAAGCGGGGAGGGCCTTCACGGAGCGCAGTTTGTTACTGCCGCCCCAGCCAGGAGATGGCCGCGTTGGGCGGGGAAAAAGGCTAAGACTAGAGGAAGAATAGAGGAATAATACAGGAAGAATCCAGACACTCCCGCGGGTCCCACGCCACGCGGGCGCCAACCTCTAGCCTTGCACGCGCTATGGCGGCGGTATCAAGACGCGCCCGCCTTCACGTGGGCGAACCTTGGCAAGCTCGCCAACCTCGCTGCTTTGTGGAGTGCGCTGGCAAGCGAAGCGCGACACCGCTTTGGCTCGCCCGGCCGCGGCAGGAGGCAAAGCGCCGCCGCCGCTTCGCTTGCCAGCGCACTCTCCAAAAGGCGGTATTGGAAGGTGCGCCCAAGCGAAGGTATCCCCACTTTCGGGGATAGTCTGGGGAAGCCCCCTCGGATACGCTGGTCCCGGTATTCGTTACAACAAAACAAATGTCGTGGCCATGCGATGTCTAGTCGTTACTGCCATCGTCGCGATGGGTGTGATTGCCTTGGCCTTGCAGGGTTTGGCGCAGCACTCACAAGCGGTCATCGAGCAAACCCTCAAACCAGGTCTGACCGCCGAAAGTGATGCCCATTGAAAATATGCACCTTCGACCCAAACTGATCCTGCTGGCCACATTCGCCAGTATCCTATGCGCGCTTGCCAGCGCTAGCCATGCCAGCGAGCCGTCGCCATTAGCTTTCTCCGGCGAGAAGACCCTCTGGCATGGGTTCGACCGTTACGACTTCCTAATCAATGAAGAGACTCTTACCATCCAGCCCACGAAGGCGGAGCCCGACGAAGGCGATGGCATCAAGCATCAGGTCAAAGGCCAGCGACGCTGCATCATCGTCGTGCCGCGGGCCGCCGCGCCCGGCAATTCGTGGTCGTGGCGAGGCTGCTATTGGGACCACCAGCCCCAAACGGAAATCGAATTGCTGCGGCGCGGTTTCCACATTGGTTACGTCGAGTCCGGCCAGGATTTGAAGCCGGGCAGACAGTGGGATGCCTGGTACGAATTTCTCACCGGCAAACACGGCTTGTCGCCCAAGCCAGCCTTTGTGGGCATGAGCCGGGGCGGCGAATACGCCTATACCTGGGCCACCGCGCATCCGGACAAGGTTTCCTGCATCTACGCCGATAACCCCGGCGGCAATTGGGAGGTCCTGACCCGGCTCGGGGCTCTGGCGACCAATGATGTGCCACTCCTCCATGTCTGTGGCAGCATCGATCCCATCCTGGGCAAATTCACGCTGCCGATGGAAAACATCTACCACCAGTTTGGCGGCCGGATTTCGGTGATGATCAAGGAAGGCCGCGGCCATCATCCCCATAGTTTGCGAGACCCCAAGCCCATCGCGGATTTTATCGAGCAAAGCGTCCAAGAAACCAAAGGCGCCCCGCCTGAATTCGTTGGCCGGCGATTCAGCCGCGGGTCCTATTATAGTTTGGCCAATGCTTACCGAAACTATCCCAGCGAGGGAACCTACATCACCTTACGAGGGCCGCTCTTTACCGAATGTTACGCGCGTTATCAGATCGAGCTACCCCAGGTTGAGGCCTTCAACACCATCCTGGAGCCCAAAACGGCCGCTCCCGGAAAACCGTGGGTGTTCCGGGCGGACTGGGCGGAGCGGGACGCAACGGTGGATCAAGCGCTGCTGGCCAAGGGCTTTCACATCGTTACGGGCGCGGTTCCCTACAATTCCGACGGGCCGGTCCTGGCACAATGGAACACGATTTACAATCACCTCGTTGCCCATGGGTTTTCACCGAAACCTGTGATGGAAGGGGCTGGTGGCGCGGCGGGCGAAGCCTACGCCTGGGCGATAGCGAACCCAGACAAAGTGTCATGCATCTATGCTGAAAATCCGGTCTTGCACAGCAATACCGCTCAAACCCAGCCGCTCGATAATCTGGCGCCGCTGGCCAAAGCCGGCGTGCCCATTCTCCACGTGTGCGGCAGCGAGGACCCTTGGCTCGACAGCCAAACCCGTGTGGCGGAAAAGCGCTACACCGAACTCGGCGGCAAGATCACCGTGCTGGTCCAAAACGGCCAAGGCCATTACCCGCTGGCGCCGAGCGATCCACAGCCGGCGGTGAAGTTTATCACCGGAACGGCGCACTAAACCGAACCACAAGACATTGGCACATCTTCGAAAGCGGCCCATCTCATTAACACCGCGCTTCAGCACGGTGTCCAGGGGCATCGGAACGTCGCAGCCGTTTCAACGGCTTTTCAACCGCTTGTGCCAATCTCGTGCGTTTCGATTCAGCCACGCGGCCTGCTGCTTGGTCCGTCCTCCCAAACTGCCAAACCAAACGAACACAACTCACACATGAATCGCAAACCCCTGTTCGCCGTCGTGATGATCGCGCTTGGCCTGGGCCAGGTCACCCTGGCGCGCGCCGGCGGGAATTATCTAAAGCTCGATTATCCCGCTTCCACCAACCTCAACGAACTCCAAACCCCCGTCACCTACACGCTCTGGATTCCGGACGGTGTGTCGCATCTGCGAGGCATCATCGTTCATCAGCATGGCGCCGGCACCACCGCTTCCATCGAAGGCTCTACCGCCGCCTACGACTTGCATTGGCAGGCCCTGGCCGCGAAGTGGGATTGTGCTTTGCTCGGTCCTTCCTATCACGTGTCGAACGAGAAAATCGATTTGTCACCAGGCGGTTCAGAACTCTGGTTCGACCCGCGGCACGGCTCGCAGAAGACCTTTCTCCGGGCGTTGAGTGAATTCGCCGCCAAGTCCGGACATTCCGAACTGGAGACGGTTCCCTGGGTGCTTTGGGGCCATTCCGGCGGCGGGATTTGGGCCGACGTGATGGCATGCCTGCATCCCGACCGCGTCGTGGCCATGTGGCTGCGCTCGGGCTCGGCGGCAATGTTCCGCCCTAAACCGGAGTTTCCGCAGCCGGAAGTGCCCGCCGCGGTCTATGGCGTTCCCACGATGTGCAATTCCGGCGTAAAGGAACAAAGGCGCCTGCCGTGGGTCGGCCCCCTGGCCACCTTCCAGGAATTCCGCCTGCACGACGCGCCGATCGGTTTCGCCCCTGACCCGCGCACCGACCACGAATGCGGCGACAGCCGCTACCTGGCCATACCGTTTCTGGACGCGTGCCTGGCCATGCGGCTGCCCGCGCGGGGGAGCACGAATCAGACCCTCAAGCCGGTGGACATGAGCCAGGCGTGGCTGGCGGCGCTGCAAAGCGACGACGCCAGGCCGGCCGCGGAATTCAAGGGCGATCCGCGTGTGGCGGTCTGGCTGCCGAACGAGACCGTCGCCCGGGCCTGGATGCAATACGTCAGGACCGGCGCGGTAAACGACAGCACCCCGCCGCCGACGCCCTACGATGTCAACGCGGCACCCAAGGAGAACGGCGGCACGGAAATCACCTGGAAAGCCGACGCCGATTTTGAAAGCGGCCTGCGCGCCTTCATCATCTTGCGGGACGGCACCGAACTGGGGCAAGTCCCCGAGAAGCC
>CZKM01000126.1_pt1 | contig 17602 bp, 15 predicted proteins | sample 1122481 | NCBI WGS metagenome assembly CZKM01 (sample SAMEA3539301, study PRJEB10725) | soil metagenome | biome: tundra; feature: field; material: soil | place: USA | collected 2010-05 | depth 0.15 m | reverse complement strand
GAAGACGCCTTCATCAGCTACCTCGGCGACCGAGGCGAAAAGTCGTTCATCCTTTCAGAAACGGAGGCACAACCATGAAAGCACTGGTGCGCAAAGAATTCCGGGAGAATGTAAAGCTGGCCGCCCTCGGGCTGGTCATCTACACGCTGCTGCTGGTGCAGCAGTATCGCGACTACGTCGCGTCGCCCACCGACATGTCCCAGCCGCTGGCCCACGGGGGCCCGCAGGGGATGACGGGCGTGTTCTGCGCCATTTTCGGCGCGGTGCTGGGCTGGCTGCAGCTCCACAACGAGCGGCGCCCGGACCTGTGGGCATTCCTGATGCATCGGCCCATGAGTCGAACCGGGATTTTCTTCGGCAAAGCCCTTGCCGGGCTTGGCCTTTACGCTTTGGTCGTGGGCCTGCCGTTGATCGGCTTCATGGTCTGGGCACGCTGGCCGGGGCATGTGGCGGCGCCATTCGAGGTGACCATGCTGCGGCCACTGGCGGCCTATGTTCTCATCGGCATCGTCTTCTATTTCGCAGGCATGTTGACCGGCCTCCGGCAGGCGCGTTGGTATGCCAGCCGCGCGCTGGGTCTGGGAGTGGCCATTGCTGTTTACTTTCTGGTGCAGATGAGCCCGGCGTTCTGGCAGGCGATGCTTGTCATCCTCCTCGGCGCAGGGATTCTGATAGCGGCCAACTTGGGCGGGTTCCAGAGCCATGGCTGTTACCGGGGCCAGCCAGCATGGGGAAAAGCCGGCCTGACGGCCGCGCTTATGATCGGTAGCCTGTTCGTTGCCGTCACGGCGGTCATGCTCTTGAGCAGCTTCTTTCCGAGAGCGGAGAGCCCTGTGACGCGTTCTGGCTATGTGATGACTACGAACGGCGCCGTCTTTAAAGAGATCCAGCGTCCGGGCAAGCCAGCGGAGATTGTGGACCTGGAAGGCAACGCGCTGGTTGATGCGAAGACCGGGCGCATGATCGAGTTAAGAGACTTCCAGTTGCGCGCCGCTCGGGCTAGCCAGTTCAAGACGGAGCAGGATGAGTGGGCGCGCTTCCGTCCGTGGATGCAGGCAGACAACTCGTTGTTCTTCGCCTGGCATGCCACACCGGATACCCTTTGGTACTACTGGGGCCGATACGGGCGGTTGGTCGGTTATGATATTGCCGCCCGCCGATGCATCGGCAGCCTGGGACCGAACGGCTTTTCCCAGGATCTGTCCGGCGGCGGGGACCGCTTCATCAACTCCGAGGATCACAGAGGGCAGCGAACCCTCTGGACCGCGACCACCGTGTACTTGGTGGACGTGGAGAAGCGCTCGACCAAGCCGCTCTTCACCACGACGACCGACGATCCAATAAGCATGGGCTCCGAAATCGTGTTGAATGGCTACGACTGGGACTACGAGGCCGTAGCCACGAAGCGGTTCATTCATTTGCTGACGGCCGACGGCAAGCCGGTGTGGAAAGCGCCCTACGAACCAACGGCACCCGCTTACACCCAGCTTGGGATATACTTCCTGCAGCCACCGGGCCAGTTTGCCCTCTGGATGACACCGGACCGCCTGGAGAGCCAGCGGGCAGACTGGAAACTGCCCATCCATGTCGTCTGGCTCGCCCGCGATCAAGGGGTTGTCCGCAGCGCCGACCTGCCAGAGTTGGCTCCTCCCATTTCCAAGCCTCCGCTGGAAGCCAGACTGGTGAGCGCGGTGGTGCCTCCAGCGCTTCTGATGATTCTTCCCTATCTCCGAGGCGGGCCCTCGCCGGCAGAGTTGCCGCGGGAGTTGTTGGTGCTCAGTTGGGGAGGCGCGGCCCTCGTCTGCCTCCCAATCGGTTGGTGGCTTGGGCGGCGTTACCGCTTCGGCTTCGCCGCGCAGGCGGGCTGGGCTGTCTTCCACCTGCTTTTCGGGGTGCCCGGGCTGCTGGCGTTTCTGAGCGTTCAGGAATGGCCCGCGCGCGAAGCCTGCCCCAATTGCAAGAAGCTGCGGGTGGTGGATCATGCACACTGCGAACATTGCGGGGAGGACTTTGCCCCGCCCGAAAAGACCGGCACGGAGGTCTTCGCGCCGTTGCAGGCAGGTTGATAGCCTCCGGCTCTTCATCACCCGAAAACAGCTTGAGGGTTTGCGGCGGGGCTGGCTACAGTGCCGACCGTCATGGCCCCAGAGCAAGCACCCTGGCAAGAACCGACCTGGAAAGATTCCCTCTGGATCTGCCTGTTCCTGGCGTTGAGCACGCTGGTGGTCTATTGGCCAGTGACTGGCCATGACTTCGTCAGCTATGACGACACCGATTACGTCACGGCGAATCCTTATGTCCAGGCGGGCTTGAGCGCGAAGAGCCTTGCCTGGGTCTGGCACAGCGAGGTCGCGCGCAATTGGCATCCGGTCACGATGCTTTCGCACATGCTCGACTGCCAGCTCTATGGGTTGCGGCCAGCCGGCCATCACCTGACGAACCTGCTCTTCCATATCGCGAATGCCCTCCTGCTGTACATCCTGCTCAGGAATATGACCGGCGCCCTGTGGCGCAGCGGAATCGTCGCGGCGCTGTTTGCGCTCCACCCGCTGCACGTCGAGTCCGTGGCCTGGGTCGCCGAGCGGAAGGATGTGTTGAGCACGTTCTTCTTCCTGCTCACGCTTTCGGCTTATGCGGCGTACGTGAATAGGTCCCGGGGCCACAGTCCAAAGTCCAAAGCCCAAGGTCCAAAGCCCAAGGTCAAGAGAGGTGCGGGCACGGAACACGCAACCCGCAACACACCTCACGTTTCACACCCTCCTCCATCCTCCCTCCTCGTTCTTCTACGTCTTGTCGCTGCTGCTCTTTGCGCTGGGGTTGATGAGCAAGCCGATGCTGGTGACCATGCCGTTCGTTCTGTTGCTGCTGGACTTCTGGCCGCTCCAGCGCCTGCAGTTCCCTGCCCTGCCGGGTTCAAAGTTCAAGAGTCAAGGGTCAAGGGTCGAGGTTTCCGCACCTGGCGGAAGTCCTCAACCCGGAGCCGCTCGTCAAGGCACGCCATTCTTGCGGCTGTATTGGGAGAAAGTCCCGTTCCTATTGCTGAGCGCCGCCTCATGCCTCGTCACCTTCCGGGTGCAGCAAAGCGGCGGAGCGGTGCTGGATGTGAACAATCTGCCAGTCGCAGCGCGGCTGGCCAACGCGTTGATGTCCTACGTCCGTTACCTCGGCAAGATGCTCTGGCCGGAACACTTGGCGGCGCTTTATGTGAGGAAATTGCCTTGGCCTGCCTGGGAGGTGGGCGTGGCGGCATTGGCTCTACTTGCGGCCTCAGTGGCGGCGATTCGGCTCGCCCGCGCTCAGCCATATCTGACGGTGGGCTGGTGCTGGTATGTGGGGACACTGGTGCCAGTCATTGGGCTCGTGCAGGTGGGCATGCAGTCGATGGCCGACCGCTATACCTATATCCCGTTGATAGGCATCTTCATTGCAGTCGTTTGGGGTGCGTGGGAGTTGGCCAGCACGTTGCGGGTGCCGAAACTGGGGATGGGCATCGCCACCATGGTGGGGCTGGCGGCTTGCGTGGTCGTGACGCGAAAGCAAATTGCCTATTGGAAGACCAGCGAGACGCTATTCCAGCAAATGATCACGGCTGTGGAGGGCAATTACATGGCCCATTATAACATGGGAAACCTCCGCAGCCAGCAGGACAGACTGGCGGAGGCAGCGCAGCATTATGAAGCCGCGCTTAAAGCGGAACCGAACTACGCCGAGGCGCACAACAATCTCGGCGCGGTGTTACTTCGGCAAGGACGCTTCGACGAGGCCCTCGCGCACTATTCGGCGGCGGTGCGGCTCAAGCCCGAATATCTCTATTTCTTCAATTTGGCCAATGCCCAAGTGGATGCGGGAAAAGCAGCCGAGGCCGTCGCGAATTACCAGCAGGCGCTGAGGCTCAATCCGAATTCCAGCCAGGCCCACCATAACCTGGGGATGGCGTTTCAGGCGGAGGGAAAAGCTGAGGCGGCGATCGCTGAGTTTCGCGCCGCTCTCCAGTTGCAGCCGGACTATGAAAGCGCGGAGCATAACCTGGCGAACCGCCTGGCGGACGCAGGCAGAGTGGAAGAAGCGATGACACATTATCTGGCGGCGTTGCGGCTCGATCCCAATCATGCGGAAAGCTACAACGGGCTGGGAATATGCTACGCCATGCAGGGGAAATTCCCTGAGGCGGAGCGGCAATTCTGCGAGGCGGTGCGCTTGAAGCCAGACCTTTCGGGCGCACAGAGCAACCTGGGCAACGCCCTGGGCGCGCAGAACAAACTGGAGGAGGCGATCCCTCATTATCAAAAGGCGCTGGAGATCGACCCCAAAGACTTCCAGACCCATTTCAATTTGGGGGTGTCCCTATTTCGGCAGGGGCGACGGGCCGAGGCCAGGAGTCGTTTCGTAGAGGCATTGCGCCTTCACCCCGACTACCCCGAGGCGAAGAAGGCTCTGGCCGAACTCGACTCCAGTGTGGAAGAAAAGAACTAGGCCCGCGACGAGCCCCCCTGAGAGCCACAGCCTCTGCACCAGGCGTTCCCGCCCATCGCCGCATCCCTCCACCACTCCAGCACTCCATCTCTCCGTCGCGGCAACAACCAAACGGCTTGCGAGCCCCAGCCAATCCTGCAATTCTATGACCCGCGCAGCAGCGAGTGGATGTCAGACCAGGATGAACATTTATGCCGCAGGAATTATTGAATATACTGCTCATTGAGCATGACCCCGGCTTTGCCCGCTATGTGGGTGAGATGCTGGGCCAAGCCCGGGATCTCGCGGCAGAGATACGGTCGGCGGCGAGCCTGATGGCCGGCTTGTCGGACCTGCAAGTCCACACCTTCGATGCGGTGCTCCTCGACATCTGTGTGCCGGATGGGGCCGGGTTGGCTAACATCCTTCTGATCAAGGCCCAGGCTCCACAGCTTCCCATCATCGCTGTCGGCGACGCGGACGATGAAATCGTTGCACTCGAAGCGGTGCATGTGGGGGCTCAGGATTACCTGGTGAAAGCCCAGCTCACGCCGGCGTGGCTGGAACGCTCGATCCGCTATGCCATTGAGCGGCACCGTATGGATATCGCCCTGCTCGAAGCCGAGGAGAAATACCACAGCGTCTTCGACCACCTGGTGGAGGGCATTTTCCAGACGACACCTGCGGGGCGTTATCTGATGGCCAACGCCGCCTTGGCGCGGATTTATGGCTATGCCTTCCCGGAAGAACTGATTCAGGGCCTGACCGACATTGGCCGACGCCTCTACGTGGAGGAAGGCCGAAGGGAGGAGTTCATTCGGTTGATGCAGGAAAACGACACCATAACGGGTTTCGAATCCGCTATCTACCGCAAGGACGGCTCGGTAATCTGGATTTCGGAGAACTGCCGCGCTGTTCGCGACGATCGGGGCCGGCTGCTCTACTACGAAGGCACGGTAGAGGACATTACGCAGCGCCGGCAGGCAGAGGAGAATCTGCGCCATTCCGAGGCGCTCTACCATTCCCTGGTCGAGACGCTGCATCAGAATATTCTGCGCAAAGACCTCCAGGAGCGCTTCACCTTCGCCAATCAGCAATTCTGCAAAACCCTGGGCCGGCCTCTGGAGGAAATTGTCGGCAAGACGGACTTCGACTTCTTCCCGCCTGAGCTCGCTGAGAAGTACCAGCGCGACGACCGGCGCGTGATGCAGACCGGGAAGCCTTACGAAACGGTCGAAGAACACCAGCCGCCTGGCGGCGATAAGCTTTACGTGCAGGTCGTCAAGACACCGCTGTATGGCGCGGATGGGGGCATCATCGGGCTGCAGGGCATTTTCTGGGACATCACCCAGCAGCGGCTGGCGGATGAGAAGATCCGCCGGGTCAACGCCCTGCTGGCCCAAAATCGAAAGGAACTCCGTGCCCGGAATGCGCAAATGGAAGACGACCTGAAGATGGCGCGTGAGATCCAGCTCACGATGCTGCCCCAGCAGTATCCCACGTTCCCACGCGCGGCGTCTCCTTCCGACAGCGCCTTTCAGTTCACGCACCGGTATCTTCCCGCAGGCACCGTGGGCGGCGACTTCTTCGCCGTTTCAGCACTCTCCGAGACCCAAGCCGGCGTGTTCATTTGCGACGTGGCCGGGCACGGCGTCCGCTCCGCGCTGGTGACGGCTATGATCCGCGCACTGGCGGAAGAACTGAAACCGCTCGCCATCAAACCCGGACAGTTCTTGAGCAAGCTTAACGCCGACCTCCACGCCATCCTCAAGCACACCGGCACGCCGATGCTGACTACGGCTTTCTATCTGGTGGTGGATGCAAAGTCGGGGATAATGCGGTTCGCCAACGCTGGCCATCCCAAGCCGCTGCTTATCCGCCGCAGCGCCAGCCGGGTCGAACCGCTCGCCAATGCCGCAGGTAAGAGCCAGCCCGTGCTCGGCCTTTTCGAAGACGCAACCTACGAGACCTCCGAGGTGAAGCTCGACCCCAAAGACCTCGTGATGCTGTTCACGGACGGCCTTTACGAAGTCCAGGACCACAATAGTGAGCTCTACTCGCAGGAACTGCTCGTGGCCGGCGTGCAGCGGCGCACGCAGCTTTCGGCGCCGCAGTTATTCGACGAACTCCTGGCGGAAATTCGGCACTTCGCGGCAGACAGCGCTTTCGACGATGACGTCTGCCTGGTGGCCGTTGAGTACGCCGAAACAAATATTGCAGGAAGGGCTTTACTGTGACCAAATCTGGAATAGAATGATGCTACACCGCCAACTGCGGTGAGACCGCGAATGGAATTGCAGAGAAGCGAAACAACCGATTGCCTGCGTGCCGATACCAATGGCAGAGCGGCGGACCTCCCGGCCCACAAGGCCGGCTCTCTATTTCAGAACAACGACAACCATTTGCCGGGCTGCTTCTCAGCCATTCTGGTCACATCCAACAAACACACCAAGCCTAGTAACTGAACAATAGGAAACCATTCCCATGGACCTTCATCATCCCATCCTGCGCGAGTTTCCGGAGCATCGTGAGATCATCCGGCGACTCAAGGGTTCTGACGATCACTTCCGAAACATCTTCGACGAGTATCATCGGCTGGACGACGAGATTTATCGCGTCGAAGAGGAAATCGACTTCGCCACGGATCAGGAAATCGAAGAGCTCAAGATGCGGCGCGCCAAGCTCAAAGACTACATTTACCACCTGATCCGTCACGCCCCGGCCACCTGCCCAACCTGCGACGGAACGGGCACCGCCCGCTAAATCAGCCCCAACGGGCTTCCCTGGCTTGCTGCAAGTCAGCAGCAGCCCCCGGGAATCTACTCGGCTACCACTTTGGTCGCGCGGCTCTGCGCAGCCCGCTTGCGTTCGACCTCGTTCAATAACTTCTTCCGCAGGCGCAGGTTCTTGGGCGTCGCCTCCACGTATTCGTCCGGCCCGATGTATTCCAGGGCGCGTTCGAGCGACATCTTCATCGGTGGATTGAGCTGGATACCCTTGCCGTCCCCTGTCGAACGCATGTTATTCAGCTTTTTCGCTTTGCACGGATTGACCGGAATATCGTTCTCGCGGACATTTTCACCCACAATCATGCCGGCGTAAATCGAATCGCCCGGCTCGACCATCAGGCGGCCGCGTTCCTGGATCATGTTCAGCGCATAGGACATCGCTACCCCGCTCTCCATGCTGACGAGGGAGCCATTCTTGCGCGCAGCGATTTCACCCCGGTCGGGGCCATACTCATGGAAGAGGTGGCTCATGACTCCCAGGCCGCGCGTCTGGTTGACGAGGTCGGTCTCGAAGCCAATTAACCCGCGGGTCGGGATCAGCGCTTCGATGCTGACCTGGTCTCCGTGATGGCTCATGGCGGTAATCTCGCCTTTGCGGCCGGCAAGGTTCTCCAGCACCGCCCCCATGGCGTCCTTGGGTATTTCCAGGAACAGTTGCTCGATCGGCTCGAGCAGGTTGCCCTTTGCGTCCTTCCGGTAAATCACCTCGGGACGCGAGACCAGCACCTCGTGGCCTTCGCGCCGCATCTGCTCCACCAGAATCGCGATTTGCATTTCACCGCGGCCACACACGTTGAAAATATTCGGCGCCTCGGTTTGCTCGATGCGCAGAGCGACATTCGTGCGGATTTCCTTCACCAACCGCTCCCAAATGTGGCGGGCGGTAATAAGCTGGCCGTCGATGCCCGCGAGGGGGCTATCGTTGACGGCGAACTGCATTTGAATCGTCGGCGGGTCAATCGGCACGAACGGAAGCGGCGCACGATCCTCTGAATCGGTAATTGTCTCGCCGATGAAGACGTCCTCAAACCCGGCCAGACCAACCACGTCGCCCGCGTGCGCCTCGGTAACTTCAATTCGCTTCAGGCCCTCGAAATGGAAAATGGCAGTGATCTTTGCCGTGGTTTTGCGCCCGTCGCCGTGAATGCAGACGGACGTGTCGCCCACCTTCACCTTGCCGCTGTAAATCTTGCCGAAAGCAATTCGGCCCAAATAATCGGAGTAATCCAGGTTGGCGGCCAGCAGCCGGAACCCCTCCCCGGCGTGCGCGCGCGGCGGCGGAATGTGGCTGATGATGGCAGCGAAGAGCGGCTCCATCGTGCCGGTGACGTGTGTGATATCCGTCTTGGCGTAGCCGTCCCTGGCGCTCGCATAAATCACCGGGAAATCCATCTGCTCGTCCGTGGCGTGAAGCGAGACGAACAGGTCCCACACTTCGTCGAGCACCCGATGCGGATTGGCATTCTCGCGGTCGATCTTGTTGATGACGACGATCGGCTTGGCTCCGGCTTCGAGCGCCTTGCGCAGCACGAAGCGCGTTTGCGCCTGCGGGCCGTCCGTGGCATCCACTACCAGCAGCACGCCGTCGATCATGTTCATGATCCGCTCGACCTCGCCGCCGAAATCCGCGTGCCCCGGGGTATCGACAATATTGATGTGGTAATCCTTATACTTGAAGGCGGCGTTCTTGGCTTTGATGGTGATGCCCTTTTCCCGCTCCAGATCCATCGAGTCCATGATGCGCTCCTCGGAGGAAATGGCCTGGTTGGCGCGAAATGTCCCCGACTGCTTGAGCAAGCAATCGACGAGCGTCGTCTTGCCGTGATCGACGTGGGCGATGATAGCGATGTTGCGTATATGCTGCATAAAAATTCTCTGCCGAACCGGGACAATATAGCCGCAAACGCGAACTCGCGCGACGAGGCCCCATCTCTGCGGGGCTGCAACTACAATCTCCGGTTTGGAATCAGGCCACCTATTATGCCTGCAAAAAGAGAAACGTCAAGCCCGGGTTTGACCCAGTTGGAAATATAATGCTTTTCGTCTCGCCGTGCCACGCTGGGCTATGTCGCCCCCTTTCTCGCCTTCGTCGCTTCGATGCTGATCGAGCGCGCGCTGCCGCTGCCGCCGCAGTGGTTGTACCTGGTGCGATTCATCGTGGTGCTGGTGCTCATCGCCCTGGTTTCGCGGCCCTATCTGGCGTTCCGTCCCAGCTTTCCGCGGGCTTCGGCGGCCCTCAGCGCGGCGGCTTTCGCCACCTGGGTGGCACGCGACGTCCTGTTCAGCTACCGCCACCATTACCCGCGCAGCGTACAAAATGCCGGGCCAAGTGTCAAAAAAGCAAACGCTTATCAGTAACAGTTAAAGAAAATAGTAATGGGTCAGTGACGGCGGAGGCGACGTCTTCGGAGTGCGCCCGTCCCCCGGGCGCAGCAATATTGGAAAGCGATGGAGATCTAATGGAATCGGGCACGCCAGCCTATTCGGCGCTTGCTGCGCCCGGGGACGGGCGCACTCCGCCAAAACATTATCCCGCCGTCACTGACCCATTATAGAAAATAATAAGATAAACTTGACATTTCCCACCCTGAGCGTGAAACTATGGGTTCCTGCGGTAATGTCCTGCTAGAGTGTTGCTGAGATATCCTGAAAAACCTCTTGAAACCTTGATTCACCAATGGGGGGAATTTCGGAAGCTATTTGAACAAGCCAAGCGTCTCGATCCAACTCCGCTTGGCTCCAAACTCCTGCCGTCAACAATCGTCCTAGCCTTTGCCGAAGAGTTAATGTTTTGCCCGACCGTTGAAGCCGTGGAGCTTCGTATCCAACGGGATCGACAAGCAGCAAGAGGATGCTACGTAATTGCGGGTGACGCGGCTTCCGCAGTCGGAAGAGGAAATGCTCTATTCTCAGCGGAAGTGTCGGCCAATGAAAACTCATTTCACACGCTTTCTCGCGTCGTTTGCCTTCGCGACCGTAGCAGGCTTTCGAGGTCTGGGCTGAACTTGCAAAATCCGCCCTTGACCGGATCTAAGGGCCGCAATTCGTGCGTGTACGGATTTACAAAAAAGGTTTTGCCTCCGCGCTCCACGGTCTCAAGCGTGGCGATTCCGATAATTGACCGGTCCCTTTTGCCTTGCCCGCATTGGCGTTTGGGTGTCTTTTTGTCGGCGTGGCTGTGGGTATTTGACATAAATTATTAAAGGCTTATGAACATTGTGGGCCAGGTGCTTGTGATTATCGTTGACAGGCATCTCTTGGCAGCAAGAGAGCCACACTATAAGTTTGTTCAGATTTTAACTGTTCTGTGCGCGGGGATGCTGGGTCTATCGGCTCCGCAACAAAGTAATCTGATTTCCCAAAATCATCTCGCCTCACAACTATTGTTTTGGTCGATGATTCTCCTGGTTGTTTCCATTGCCCTCGGGGCCGTAGCACTATACGGGGAGAAGCAGATGCACATGAGCAGGGTGAAGGAGATTCGGGATGCTCTTGAGAGACATAAAGGCAACGAAACCCTAGCCACCCAAGAATGCAGACGAGGCATCGTGCTAGAACCGAGCTTAATACACCGAGCCGCTTTTTGGATTCAATGCTGCACGTCGCTGCTTGCTGTTGTGCTGCTTCTGCTGTCCAGAACAGCACTTTCTGTCCCCATAGATGCCAATACTCATCCGCAAAGCGATCATAATAAGGCGGCGGGGCAGTGGCCTTTGCAACACTCGCAAACCAACGCGCTAAAGCCTTAAACAGCCCCGGTATGGCGACATGTTACAATTTCCGTTTCGCTATCGGGCAAATGAAAGTGCCCGCGATGGGAAAGGCAGCATTCAACCGTTCCGCTTTATGCAGATCAGCAACACTGGCGTAGGACATCACCTATTACTGCGAACACGAGACGCTGACGCAGTTCAGCCAACGCCCCGCCCGCAGTTCAAGCTCTTAAGCGAACGACCTGTGCTTGGTTTTCCTTCTAGCGAAGGGAGAGCCGGGGTGAGGCTTTTTCCGGTCCATTGAAGGCCATGACGCAGGGGCATTCAGAGGAGCGACACAAGCACTATATCGGAAACGGCAATAATCTGGCGGGTTTTTCAGATGAGCACGCTTAACCAGCAGGAGAGTACCGTTTTGGAAGCAGCCTTGAAGTTGCCGCCCAAGGACCGCGCTGCTTATCTCGACGAGGCTTGTGGCGGAGATGCCCAACTGCGCCAACGAATCGTTGCAGCTCTGTTTGAAGCGCACGAAAAGGACGGTGCTACCGGCCAAGCCTCCGCTCCGCCTGCCCCCGAGGAAACCGTTGTCCTTCCCCTGTCGCTTTCGGAGAAACCGGGCGACCGCATCGGCCATTACAAGCTGCTGGAGCAAATCGGCGAAGGCGGCATGGGCACCGTCTGGGTGGCCGAGCAAACCAAACCGATCCATCGCGAGGTCGCGCTGAAGGTAATCAAGCTGGGGATTGACACTAAACAGGTGATGGCCCGGTTTGAAGCCGAGCGCCAAGCTCTGGCCATGATGGACCACCCCAACATCGCCAAGGTCCTGGATGCCGGGGCCACAGAAACCGGGCGGCCTTACTTCGTGATGGAACGGGTCAGGGGTATTCCGCTCACCGATTATTGCGACCGGCACAATCTCTCCACGGGCGAGCGGCTTGACCTCTTTATCCAGATTTGCAAAGCAATCCAGCACGCTCATCAAAAGGGCATTATCCATCGCGACATCAAGCCTTCCAACATCCTGGTCGCGCTGCAAGATGGAGTGCCGGTGCCCAAAGTGATTGATTTTGGGATTGCCAAAGCGACCGCCGGCCAGCGCCTGACCGATTCCGATCCCCGCCTCCACATTCCATCATCAACGAGTTGCACCGGGTCTGCACCTGCAATCGGCGGCGGTTGGAAACCGACCCTCGCCTTCTTCAAAGGATGCCGCGGAAACGAGGGTTCGATGGCGTTCCCAGCGCCTCCCATCAGTTTCCCTTGAAATGACCTTCGCTGGCGCGAGCAGGAGTCCCTTCACCCGCTCCATTGATTATAAACAACTTATAAAGGAGTGCAGTAAATCCGCCGGCCAAGCCACTTTCATTCTTCTGGACGCGGGCGACTTCGCGACCCATACCCAACCAAGCAAATCTGGGTCCGGGTTGGTCCATGTTGCGGTCCAGTTCACCGGCACCCGGTGAATCATCAACTCTTGCGGTTGTATGCCGGACCGGCGCAGTCCTTCCACTTAACCGAGGATCTTCACGGCATCCGGGCGCTTGGATTTGGACTTTCGTTGGATCACGCTCTTGACAGCCGCCGCGTTACATCGTAAAGGACACCCTGGCATTGGCAGCCGGAGAGCGGTTTCTTCGGCAACCTTAAGCTTTAGGCTCTCGGGAAGTCCTGCTTAGCGCAACCACCACTTCGGCGCGGTTGCCGGGGTAGGCTATTACAGCGGAAACGCTGGTTTTCTGGCAGGGAACGGCCGTTCTTGACGGCAGCGCGGGTGCGCACCTGCATTCCACAAACAAATCAACAAATACGCGCATGGCTAGTCGCCGTGCGCGTGGGCGCCTGTGCTTTGCATTGGCGAAACGCCCGTGCCCTTTCACCGGGGCACTGGCATGAGACGAACCTGGCGGGTGGATCATTCAAAATCCGCCACCGGCAGATTAGCGGATGGCGACATATGAAAACAATAGAACTGTATTGTCCGATTGGACCGCGAACTCCGTCATGGGCATGCGGTCGCCATACGACCACCAGGCAACACCTCCAGCGCCACCTGCCAGCGGGCCACCCAGCCGGCCGCCGGAACTGACCTTGTCCACGAGTTGGAGACCCTGTGGCCCGACTTCAAACACTGAGATCTCGTCGCTGCCAGCATTACACACGAACAGCCAACGCCCGTCGTGGCTCAGCAGCACCGAGCCTTGGCTGGATAGGCCAGCTCCAGTCCCCGCTCCTCCAGTCGCATGCATGGCTGGCCCCGACAATGTGCCGTTTGCCATGCGTTTCCAAGCCAGGACGTGGTTGTCGGCAGCAGCATTGTCCATGGTGTAAATTACGCCCGCCTCTTCCTCTGCGGTCGCAGTGACGGTGTGGGGCAAGCAGACCAGCGCCCAGAACTCCCAGGCATTTTCCAATTAATGAACTTTCATACTTTGAATTATTGTTTTGTTTCTTATTTCTCGCTTCAGGCAGAGTTCCCGTTCATGCCCAAGCATGATCAGGCTCCCGCCAGGTTCTTTTCGTGATGGCCAAGCGACTCAACGACATTGAGTCCAACTGACCGCACACTGCGAAGTCGAAGCCGGGCCGAAATCCTTACAGCAAAGTTTGAGGCTGCGGCTGGTGCAATTTTGGAAGGACCGGGCGCGTGCCTGGGCGGGTGGGCGATTCGGGCGACAGGCCCGAGCTAAACGAACAGTTATTGAGGTGGGTGGTATTCGTTCAGGGCCTGAACCAGCCGTTGTCGGATCTGCTCTCTGGCCTCACTCGAAAGCTTCTCCGGCCCTGCCTGATTCGTGCCACCGGCGAGTTCTCTGCTCGCCTTGCGCAGGAATTGGATTTGGGCGGCATAGCGGCGGCACCAAACGCAACAGAGCAGGTGAATGCGGATCGCCAGGCGCTGATACCAGGGAAGCTTGGCATCCATGGCTTTCGAAACCAGTCGCGTTACCTGCCGGCAATTCAACATAGTCTAGGGTCTCTACTATGTGCCCGAGTAGTATTTGTCTAATCAATCCGTTTCATCGCCAGTCTTCTTTCGCCCGAACCAGTGCAGTTCCAAACATCGGCGCAGCGCCATCCTCGCCCGATGCGACATCACCCAGAAGTTGTTCGCCGAAATGTTCAAATCCTTACAGATTTGTTCGGATGCCAAGTCATCCACCTCTTTCAGAAGAAAAACCTGTGCCATCTTGTCGGGCAATCGCGCCAGGCAGCGGTGAAATACATTCTGAAACTCCTTCTGGACTAAACTTTCATCGGGAGAAGCCCAGGCTTGCGGCGCCAGGCTCTTAATCCAAGTGTCCTTTCTTAACCCCATGGCGTGGAAAAACCTGCCCTCGTCCGGCCCCAGAGAATCGCCCTCGGCGAGGAGGGCTTCACGGCCCTTCAGTCGATAGTAGTCCACCAGCTTGTTACGAAGAATGCCGAACAGCCACGCACGCTCACTTGAGCGTCCGGCAAAGCTCGCTATCGCCCGGAGAGCAGCCAAAAAAGTCTCTTGCACCAGATCCTGCGCTGCGGTCCCGAACGCGGGCCATCGCAAAACCGAACATCTCATCACCATGCTCTTCCACCCAGTGTTCCGGGTTCGTCGAACAGATCCCCTTGCCCACCTCGGAAGTGGGCCTGGGTTGGGTGCCGGCCTGCAACTGCTCTGCTTACATGATTCTTTGCTTATGCCCCTAGAACATTCCCCCAAACACCTATACAGACAAATTCGGACCCACAATCAAATGCGTGAACAGCAGTCATCTACACCCTTCGTCTCCGGCGTGCTCCACCGTGGTCTCCGACCCGTTCCGCAAGGCCGCCCTCCGCCAGGTCCATCGCACAGACGCCCGGGAACAGGGCTCAATCGGGTTCAAAGCGGGAGGCCCGCCAGGGAGCGCCCGGCGGCGGACACCTACACCCGCAGGTAGCGGTCAAACCAATCGGCGAATTGGCGGATGTCCTAGCTCATGCTCCGCCATCCATGCCCTCCGCCGTGATGGATGATCAACTCCACCTCGCAGCTCAGCTTTTGTGCCTCAGCCTGAAACCGCTGTGACTGTTGCACATCGGCAAAATCGGATCCCCACTTCTCCGCGACGCATCAATTATCTTACGAGCGTTGATTTGTTTGTCCCCATGTCGATCTGCCAGGGCATTTAGGCGCTGGCAGACGACCACCGATCTCGGTTAACCCGCTTCGAGGACCTCAAAGCCGTCGCCCCCTCACGGCTGTCCTTGCAGGAAACTCAGGTGTGAACCCTTCTGTTCGTCCGAGCGGATGTTCGCTCACGCGGCTTGACGCCACTCGTAGCGGTGCTGCAAACCTCCCACTCTCGGAAGCCCCACTACCCGGGCGCAAGGCGAAGGCTGTGGCATGACTCCGCGGTGCTCAGGCGCATCCTTCTCCAGACCCAAATGACAACGGTCCTGGTGATAATAGGCGACGAATTCATGCACCACGCGGTGAAGCTGCGTTTGGTTGAACATGATGATTTTATCCAACAACTCTCGGCGTAAGGTTCCTCCGAACCGCTCCACATACGGATTTTGCCACGGAGACCGCGGGGCCGTCCGCACCGGCTTCACGCCCATGCTCTGGAGAGCCGAGGGCACTTCGTGACCATACTTGCCATCCCGGTCCAAAATCGCGTAGTGCGGTGCGGTGTCGAAAGGAAACGCTTCGCGCAGTTGCTGAATGACCCACGCCGCCTCCGGATGCTCGGTCACCCCCGCAAAGTGCAGTATCCGCCGTCGTTCGTGGTGCAGCACTACGAACACCCACAACAGTCTGAACGTGATGGTCGGCACGGTGAAGAAGTCTATTCCGACTAGGCCATCCCGATGGTTGCGCAGAAACACTAACCAGCGCTGGAGCTTGTCGGGCGAGGTGCGCCCCCTTGGCAGATAGCGGGACACCGTCCGCTCGTCGACCACCAGGCCCAGTTTCAGCAGTTCGCCGTGAATCCGAGGCGCTCCCCAACCATTCTCCTGCGCCATCCGTCGGATGAGCTCTTGCACCTCCCGTGGAATACGCGGATGGCCTACTTTTTTTGGCCCTGGACACCCACCGCCAGAACAACTTGAAACCCTGACGTTGCCAGTCGACCACGGTGTCTGCCTGGACGAGGACCAAGGCGTTGGCCCAGTCGCGCCAGACCTGGCGGAGCAACACCCAGAATGCCCGGTCTGCGGGTCGAAGACCGGGTCGTGAGCGTTTTCGTTTGAAGACAGCCAGTTGCTGGCGCAGGGCGAGGTTCTCAACCATTAATTCCAGCCGGGACCGGAACAATACCCTGGCCAAAGCAATCATCAGTGTCAAAGCGAGGCGAACCATGCCGCGAGCTTTGCCGCTAGGCCGCCAATGGACAAGTCAAACACCGGCCCCTGAGGTGTCCGAACGCCCACGGAATCAGCCGCCACCGGATAATGTCGAGACACACGGGTATCTTCCCATCGGCAAGACCGGCGCTGATTTGCTCTTCCAAGTCATCAGCCAGCGCTATGAACGGGGTTCCATCGTGCTCACGACCAACCAACCTTACAAATACTGGGCCAAGATCTTCAACAACGACAGCACGCTAACCAGTGCCGTTCTGGACCGGCTCCTGCATCACGCCGACACCGTTGTTATCGAGGGCAAGAGCTTCCGGATGAAAGATCAGATCGAAGCCCCATAAACTCGGCAGTCTTCCTCGCTGGCGACAGGTCAAAACCCTGTCGCCATTTTTGTGTCGCCTCACGAAAACGGCCCAACATGTTCAACCCGGCGCGCCGGCAGCATGACCTTGCCACCGCCCTCACAACTGGGCAAGAAGCCCCGGTTCAACGACGACCAGCGCCGAAGACTGGCCACTCAGGCCAAGAAAATCGGTCGGCATCGGCTCCAGGAGATCACCGCCATCGTCACCCCGCGCACGCTCTTGGATTGGCATCAACGTCTGGTTGCTCGCAAATACGATAACAGCGGCAAGCGGTCACCGGGCCGGCCGCCGACGCTGGGGAAAGTGCGCGAGCTGATCCTGAAAATGGCAGCGGAGAACCGCACGTGGGGCTATACTCGCATTCAAGGAGCACTCCAAAACTTGGGCCATGAGATTGGCCGCGGGACGATCGCCAAAGTGTTGAAGGAGGCGGGCGTGGACCCCGCACCTGACCGTCAGAAAAGGACGACCTGGAAGGAGTTTCTTGGAGCCCATTGGCAGGTGCTGGCGGCAGCGGACTTCTTCTGCGTTGAGGTTTGGACCGCTTTGGGGTTGGTTCGCTATCACGTTTTCTTTGTGATCCGGCTGGCGACCCGCGAAGTTCACATTGCTGGCATCATCCCCGAAGTCAGCGGACCGTGGATGAAACAAATGGCTCGGAATATGACCGACGGCCTGGACGGGTTCCTGAGCGGCTACCGCTATTTCATCCACGATCGTGCCAGCGTGTTCAGCGAAGACTTTCGGATGATCCTCCAGGCTGGGGGCGTCGAGTCGGTTCGACTGCCGGCGGGTTCTCCGAACTTGAATGGCATCCGCATCAGCAGCATGCGTTGTGGGGGCGAGCTACGTTGATTGCCGACTCATTCTAATTCGCTTCCAAGATGAGGCTAACAGTGGTAGAGTTGGGGCATGGCAAGACCACGCCGGATTGATCCACTCGTCGTTAAGCGGG
>CZKM01000662.1_pt1 | contig 17741 bp, 10 predicted proteins | sample 1122481 | NCBI WGS metagenome assembly CZKM01 (sample SAMEA3539301, study PRJEB10725) | soil metagenome | biome: tundra; feature: field; material: soil | place: USA | collected 2010-05 | depth 0.15 m | reverse complement strand
ATCGACATCGCACCAGCGCAGCACGGTGATGGGCGGGCTACAGGCATGGCGCTGCTCGGCACCATGCTGACCAGGGCAGAGTGCGCGCGAACTTCTATTTCCGCCTTTTCATCCATGCTCACCCGTGTTCATCTGTGGCCTGAACTATGGGCAAAGAATTTAGCATCACGCCGCGCGCGGTCCCGCGCGTGGAAACCAAGTATCGCAGCATCACCTCCAAACTGCCGCATCCGGATTCGGTGCCGACGCTGGAAAAGCTGCGCCAGCTTGAACCCCTGGCCATGCGCGGCCAACCGCCGCTCGTGTGGGACCGCGCCGAGGACGTTTCCGTCTATGACAAATACGGGAATCGGTGGCTGGATTGGAGCAGCGGCGTGCTGGTGACCAACGCGGGCCACGGGGCGCCCGAGGTGCGCCAAGCGATCATCGACCAGGTGAACAGCGGCCTGGTGCATAACTATGTGTTTCCCAGCGAGGAGCGCGCTGCCCTGGTGGAACAGCTTGCGAAGGTCGCACCGAAAGGCCTGGATAAAGTGTTCCTGCTCACGACCGGCTCGGAAGCGACGGAGTGCGCCATAAAGCTAGCCCGTGCCTATGGGATTCGCAAAGGCGGCGCGCAGAAGATCGCGATCGTTGGGGCGGAGCGCGGCTTTCACGGACGCACGCTCGGCGCCCAGCAGGCCGGAGGCATCCCGGGGCAGAAGAACTGGATCGTCAACGAGGACCCGGCCATCTTGCAGGTCCCCTTCCCCGACGGATATTGGACTGAGGATACGAGCTTCGAAGGGTTTGTGGCCGCTCTGGCGAAGAAGGACTTGCGCGCGGAAGATGTCGCGGGGGTGATATTCGAAACGTTTCAAGGCGTGGGGCCTGATTTCGCGCCAGTGGATTACATTCACCAGCTCGCGAAATGGTGCAAGGCGCACGACGCCTTGCTTGTGTTCGACGAGGTCCAGGCCGGGTTCGGACGCACGGGCAAGTTCTGGGCATTCGAGCATTACGGGGTGACGCCGGATTTGATTTGCTGCGGCAAAGGCATCAGCAGTTCGCTGCCGCTCTCCGCAGTCATTGGGCGCGCGGAGATCCTGGACCAGTTTCCGCCGGGCTCAATGTCCAGCACGCACACGGGCAACCCGGTCTGCTGCGCCGCGGCCCTTGCCAGTTTGAAGAAGATCACCGGCGAGAACCTTACGGAGAACGCTGCGCGCATGGGGAAGATTTTGGACGCCGGCCTGAAGGAGATTCAAGCCCGCCACGCGGACGTTATCGGCCACTACGCTTGCCGGGGACTCGTCGGCGGGCTGCACATGACGAAGCCGGGCAAAAAGGAGCCGAACCCTGATTTGGCGCACGATGTCATCGAGCGCTCTTTCCACAAAGGGCTGCTGTTCTTCTCTCCGGTGGGAGCGTGGGGGCAGACCGTGAAGATTGCGCCGCCGCTGACCATTACCGAGGGAGCGGTGCGGGAAGGCCTGGCAGTGCTGGGCGAAGCCGTGGACGAAGCCGTCGCCGCTCTAAAGCAGCCGGCGAAACGCGAGCGCCGGGAGCCGGCGACCAATGGGGTCGCGGGATAGCGCGGCCTGCCGTTTTATTTTCTGCAATTTCGAGGTTGCAATTCCGCGCCGCAGACGTCAACTTCTCCCGCTGTGGGTCGGGGCGTAGCGTAGCCTGGTAGCGCGCTTGTTTCGGGTACAAGAGGTCGTGAGTTCGAATCTCACCGCCCCGACCACTTTTCCTCAGGCACCCAGGAACGTCCGAGCGCAACATCAGTGCCTGAAGGGTAGCGGTCAACGGCGAAGTTGGTGAGAGGAATATCCGACCGCCGCCACCCCATCCATGCGGCAATCCTTGCCCCATAGCCGAATTTGCCGGGCACGAACCCACCAACGACAGTCTTAAACAGCCCAATTGCTCGGAAAACCACGGTTTCGTATCGCTCGCAGGTGCCCGGCCACCTTGGCACGGTTCATGTTCTGCACGGCGCAACCATGAAAACTATATTAGTCATTGATGACAAAGATGAGATCCGGTCCGTAGTCATTGCCACCCTCGCTCATGCCGGATACGCCGTCCGCCAAGCCAGGAACGGCCGGGACGGTATTCTCATGGTGCTGGCGCAAAGGCCGGACTTGATTCTTTGCGATGTGCGAATGCCCGAAATGGATGGTTACCGCACGCTGGCCGCCATTCGCGAATGTCGCGGCACCGCCGCCATCCCTTTCATTCTGATGACCGGTTCCATGGGCCGGGAGGAGTTCCGCCATGCCATGGTTTGCGGCGCCGATGATTACCTCATGAAGCCCTTCACCGCCCACGAGTTGGTCAAGGCCGTCAAGTCGCGGTTAGCCCGCCACACGCATGTGCAAACCGAAGCTTACCAGCGGATCGAGAAACTGCGCGAGCCTGCGCTTCTGCCCCGCTTGCCAGACTCGGCCCCAGCCGGCGCCTCAATGGCGGTCGCGGCCTGAGTACAATAGCACGCCTCCCGGACTGGCAGCCGAACAGCCCTTCCATGTCTCCTGACCTGCCGCCTCAGACCAAGGCCAAGCTGGTTCTTGCTCCTCCAACCAGCCGCCGAGGGCTCATCTCCACCGGAGTTTGACAACCAGAGGGCGGACTGTAGCTTGGTGCGCGTGCTTTACAGACTCCCCAGATCGCTCCTCGAATAATCAGGCTCTGTCGTTTGCGCGCCGGTCGCGGGCGCCAGGTGTCTTATATTGGATCCGAGGCTGCCGTTTGGCGAAGCTTGGAAGAATATGAAGTTTGCCGTGTCTTTGGTTGTCGCTGCCGTGTGGGCGCAGCCCGTGATGGCCTGTGATCTGTGCGCCGTGTATGCCGCGACGGAAGCGCAGGGCGGAAGCGGCCAGGGATTGTTCGGCGGTGTCGCCGAGCAGTTCACCTATTTCAACACGCTTCAGGTCAACGGCCAGGACGTGGCGAATGACGGCAACCAATACATCAATAGTTCGGTGTCGCAAGTGTTCGCTGGTTACAACTTCAATGAGCACCTTGGGGTGCAGTTCAACCTGCCGGTCATCTACCGGTCATACGGCTACGAGTCGGCGCGCGGCAGCGAGTCGGGAATCGGTGACGCGTCGTTTTTAGTCAACGCCCGTCTGTATGAAAAGCTAACGGAGAAGTTCACGTTCAACTGGACCGCGCTGGGCGGGGTCAAATTCCCGACCGGCGCCACGGGCCAGCTTAATCCCGACCAGCCCGACTTCTCTCCGGGCATTGCGGGCCATGACCTGACCCTCGGCTCTGGGTCCTGGGACGGGCTGGTTGGAACGGGCTTCTTCACCCGGTGGAAACGCATGTTCCTTGCGGGGGGGATGCAATATGCGATTCGCACCGAGGGGGCCTACGGTTATCAATTCGCCAATGACTGGACCTGGTTCGGCGGGCCGGGGGTTTACCTGCTGCTTGGGGACGAGAACACGCTCTCGCTGCAAGCCGTGGTGTCGGGCGAGAGCAAAGGGCAGGACACGATCTCCGGCATGGCCACGGACGACACGGCGATCACCATCGTGTACCTGGGACCGCAACTCAATTACACGTGGTCGAGCAAGTTGAGCGCGCACGTGGGCGTGGACTTCCCCGTAAGCATCGCCGCCTCGGGCGACCAGCTTGTGCCGAACTACCGCGTGCGCGCAGCGGTAACGTGGCGGTTTTGAAGCCACCCTGCGGCCAGCCTGTCGGCGATCACCCGGCAAGGGCGCGGGGGCGCGGCCGGCGGAAAGCTTGCTGCTTGCCTTTGCGGCTCTTCTGGCTACCTTCGGGCCGGGTCAGTGGTGAAGACGGCCTGCGGGAAGCGCAGCGGCTCCGCCTGAGATTGCATATATGACTGAAATTAAACTGAAAAAAGGTGAACCGATCGAGAGGGCCATTCGTCGGCTCAAGAAGAAACTGGACCGCGAGCAAACGTTGCAGCAGTTCCGGTTGCGCCGGCGCTTTGAAAAGCCCAGCGCCAAGAAGAGGCGGAAGGAAAAGGCCGCCCGGTTCGCAGCGATGTTGAAGGCGCGCTATGCCGATGACTGACCTGCGCCGCCGCCGCAGAAATTAGCATCCGGTTCGGCCGACGGTTGAGGGAGAATATCCGCGGCCGAACAGGAGTCACGCGCCGGGGTAAGAATTTGGGCGAGACGAGCCCGGTCGTCCCCGGCAATGGAGGCCACCGCAGTCCCTACCTACTCGCTTGCCGTAAAGATGAGTTTCGCACCGGCGATCAGGAGGATAACTGCCAGGAGGCGCTTGATAACGGTGTGCGGGAACCGGCGGCTGCCAAAATAGGAACCCGCGGTGCCGCCAATGACGACGGCCGCCGCCAATGCGAGGGCGACCGGGGGAAGCCGCCGGGTGCTGGCGAGATTGCCGAGCAAGCCAGAACCCGAGTTCACGAGGATGAAGAGGGCAGAAACAGCCGCCGCCGTCTTGGTGCGGGCCCAGCGCATGAGCAGCAGCAGCGGGGTCAGGAAAATGCCGCCTCCGGTGCCCGTGAGGCCGGAGAGCAAACCGAGGCCGGCGCCGATGGAGAGGGCCGCCGGGCGGGAGGGTTCATGGAGCACGTCGTCGTCGCCGGGCCGCAGGAGAAAACGGGCGGCAGAGAACCAGAGCACAAGGCCCACGGCGGCCTTAAAGACGTGAGTGGGAAGGTTGATGTAGCCGCCCAGGAAGGCTGCCGGGATGGAAAGGAGCGCGAAGGGCCAGAAGAGCCGCCACGAGAAATACCCGGCGCGCCAGAATTGCCACGCGCCAATGCTGGCAACGAGAATGTTAAGGAGCAGCGCGGTGGGCTTGATCACCGCGGGAGCCAGGCTGAAGAGGGACATGACGGCAATGTACCCGGACGCGCCCGCGTGGCCAACCGAGGAATAGAGGAAGGCCACCAGCAAAACGCCGGCAGCCAGAAAGGGAAGCTGTTCGGGTGTCATCGGTCTTAGTGTGGCAGGAGCGTAGCGTAGAAGGTGGCGTCTGTCGATGGAGCTCAAGAGAGGAGGCGGCACGAAGGACGCCTGAGGGCTAAGCGTTGAGATTCGCGGGTTGCCTGGCTGCCGATGACTGCCCACTGGGAGTGGCCAAGGGATTAATCCCCGGTTCGGCAAGGAGTTGGCCAATGACGTCTGCGGCAGAGTAGGAATCGCGGCCGGGCGCCAGAAATTGGGCGAGGTGAACCAGGTCGTCACCGGCCGTGACCAGTGGCAGCTCCGCGCCGGATTTGGGCCGGACCTGGCCAAGGCCGACCGTGGTGGGAAGGCCGTTGCAGATGCATTTGCGGCCGCGGGTATCCGCGGGGGCGCCGCCTTTGCGGAGGAAATTAGCCTGCGGCTCGGCCGGACAGCGGTAGCCGACCGTGCCATCGGTCTTGCGGTAGGGATGGCGCAAGTAGCCGAGGTCGCATATCCGGGGACGGTTCTCGTAGAGGGCGGCTTCGGAGAGGGTTTGCTCCATTTGCGCCACCTTGAATGGGAATCCCGCGGGTGAAGCCAGCGGATCGGTGAAGACACTGGCCTGGCCCAGCCGGCTTAGGCGGAGGGCTTCCTGCTTTAGCTCGGGCATGACGCCGGACTCCTCGCAAAAGGCAAAGGCTGTCCCCACCTGCACGCCTGCCGCCCCCAAACGCAGGGCTTCGGCGAGCTTGCCGGGGCGGCCAAAAGAGCCGGCCAGCCAGAAGGGCAATCCTATGGCTCGGATCTTATCCAGCTCGGGCACGTCGCGCGGGCCATAGAGCGGCTCGCCGGCGGGATCGAGTTGAAGGGGACCACGCGGCGGGGCGTTGTGTCCACCGGCGGTGGGGCCTTCCACGATGAAGCCATCCACGCGCCCGCTCGATTTCCGGGCCAGAGTCATGGCCAGGGTGGCAGAGGCGACAATACCCAGGAATTGAGGCCGCTTGAGCTGAGGGGGGGGGCCGCCGAAAAAGCTGCGCGGACTAAGGGTGAAGAGATGCTTTTCGCCAGGGAGCGACCCTTCGACGTCGATGGGCAGTTGGGCCGGTTCTCCTCGGGCCATGAGATCAAGCGCACCAGGAATGGCGCGTGGAATCCCCGCGCCCATAAGGACGTAATCGACGCCGGCCAGCATGGCCCCAAAGAGCGATGGAAGCGTGGGCAGTTGAATCTTCTCGAGATAGTTGATGCCGACCGGCCCATTGTGGCCCTCCTTCGCCAGGAAGACTTCAACGTAGTTGGCGACGACAGTCAGTTCCACCAGCGTGAGCCGGGGCTGAAGCGTCGGCATGGGCGTGAGCTTGAAGGGAGTGCTGGGGGACTTGCCGCCGGGGATAAAATGGTCCGCGAGGACACGTTCGGACATTTGCGGAAGCGGGAAGTGAGCCAAAGCGCGCCGAAGATCGCCGCCGGGATCGCCAAGCTGGAGGCGGCGCGCCAGAACAACGGCCAGCGCTGTGCCGGAAACGACGCCGAGCTGGCCGGCACGAGAGACGGCGCGAGCCAGCGGCCAGCCGGACACCGCCACGCCCATGCCGCCCTGGATGATCAAGGGTTGTGACATAGTTAAACAGATCAACGAACGATCCCATCGACCAGAAGGGAAAGACGCGGCAGGAAAGTCTGGAGTCAATCGCATGGCGCGGCCATTGGCGCACCAAGGTCAGGAGTCCGTCGGAAACCGACGCATGTATAAAGTATAGCGTCCCAACTGGAAGAGGTAAAGCCCGATTATGGGCAATGGCTGCCGCCTTATTCCATCACGGCCAACACCTCGTCCAGGGACAGCGTGGCAAAAGTGGGGACCCAGCAGGCCGCCCCGTGCTCGCGCACCAGCTTGGGATGAGTGGCGCCCAGCACGATATAAACGACGTTGGGGAACCCAGCCAGGATTTCCGGCAGCGCCTTCAGCGCATGTTCGATTCCTTTGTTGGGCGAGAGCAGGCCGAAGGTGAGCAAGACCAGCCTGCCTTCAACGCCGAACTGGCTAATGTAAACGCCACGCCCCAACACCCTGGCACCCCCTTTGCCGCTAGCCTGTTGTCAGCGTGTTGCAAGCGTGGGATGATCTTGTTAGGTTCTTGTTACGTTCTTGTTAGGGTCTTGTTAGTATTTTGTTTGTCTATCGTGGATATGGTGCTGTTCAGCAAATAGAGGCACTTAACCCCGCACGTTCAAGGGCATGAAACTCCCCTGCCCCGTCCAGGCACAAGCTCTCCGGATAGACCGGTTTTCCGAACCGCTCCGGAGCACCGGCACCAACGCGGCAACGTCGCGAGTAATGACAAGCCCTGAGGCGGGACGCTCATCAGGGTTGACGCTCTTAGATTGACGGATTCTTCGCCCAGTGCTGCGGCCGCCTGCGGTTCTTGCCCGATGGACGAATGAGTGGGATGAGTTCGGGCATCTCAAAGCCCATTTTTCCCTCGGCGATTTCACTCAAGGCAATGTCCGCGGCACCGAGATTACCGACGTCCGCGATGAGCGGCCGGCTCCTGCGTCCGGCGCCCGAATTTAACTGGCGTACGCGTTGTGAAACCAAGTTGACCAGGACGTTGGGGTTGAGGACTTTCTCCAGGGCTCTTTTGACAAGTTCAGCGTTCATATGTTTTATAATTAATCAGTTGGAGGGAATCGCTTCCCGCGAGCAAACCGTGCTTAATTCTTGGCGCCATTTCGCCTTGGTCCCTTCTTTCGAAGGTGGCCCGTACCGGCGGCGCTCCAATTCCGCTGAGGCAGAAGCCGGGCGATCGCATCTCTTTGACTCAAGGTGGCGCGCATCGAGATGTTCGCGTTGAGCGAGCGCGAGACGGGACAATTCGCCTTGGCCCGCAACGCCGCATCCACAAAGTCGCACTGCGCCACCTTTGGCACGGTGGCAATCACATCCAGATGGATCTGCGTCAGCGTCCATCCGGTGGCGATGTCCTCCATCGTGACCGTCGCCGTGGTGTCGATTTGACTCGGGCGATAGCCAGCCTCGCCGAGTTCATTGGCCAGCGTCATGGAGAAGCTGCCGGCGTGAGCGGCGGCAATCAGTTCGGGCGGGCTCGTGCCCCGCCGCCTAATGTCGCTGCCGGAGGCGTAAGGGACTTTCTTCAGCACAGCACTCGGGGTGCTCATGGCGCCTTTGCCACGCTGACGAGTCCCCTGCCAAAGGACTGACGCCTTCCGAGTATATGGTTTCATTACGTCCCCAGCATCGCCCCGTGACCGCACCCGCGCCAATACTTAGAAAATGCGATGGCGATACCTCTAAGCTATGGGCCGCGACCGCATTTGGAATTCGACGCCCGGAGGCATACATGAACGAACTCGTTGCCAACGCGCCCGCGCGTGGTAGAATCAAGTCACGATATGGAACTGCGTCACCTGCGGTATTTCGTGGCGGTGGCGGAAGATCTGAATTTCACCAAAGCCGCCGCGAAGCTGAATTTAGCACAACCCTCGCTCACGCGCCAGATTCATAACCTGGAGGCGGAGATTGGTGTGCGCTTGTTGAATCGTTCCAAAAGCCAGGTGGCCTTGACCGAGGAAGGGCGGTCTTTCCTGGTTGATGCCCGGCGCATTTTAACTCTGGCAACGGAAAGCGTCCTGGCGGTGCAGCGTCTCAGCCGGGGCGAAACGGGTCAGTTGAATATCGCGTATTTGTCCAATTCTGACTTCGATCTGCTCCCCGCCACGCTCGGAACCTTCCGGCAGACCTTCCCCCACATTGCGCTCAATCTCTTCGACATGGCGCCCGCGGAACAGTATCGCGCCCTCGAGGCGCGCAAGATTGATTTGGGCTTCGTGGGGCTGCCCCCTCCGGCAAACACGGGGCGCTTGAAATGGGAAAGCATTGCCCGCCACAGAACGGTCGTGGTGTTGCCGGCAAAACATCCGCTGGCCCGGAAATCCCAAGTAAGCCTTCGCGAGCTGAAAACGATGTTCTTTGTTGGCATGTCAGAAAAGACGCATCCGGGTTTTCGTAATTGGCTCAGCGAAACGTGCCAGCAGGCGGGCTTCACCCCGAGAATTCTGCAAGACGCAGAGTTGGAGCCCGCCCTCATGACCTTCGTCGCTGAAGGTCTGGGCGTCTCGCTGGCACGCGAGCACATCAAAAAGCTGCCCCACCCGGGGGTGGCCCTCCGCCCCTTGACGCCTCTGGTCAAGAGCGACTACTGCATTGCCTGGAACCGGGATAACGATTCGCGAGCCTTGCAGCAATACATCGAGATCGTCAAAGGCCTCGCATCGTAGCTCATAGCTTTAGGCTATTACCTGGATATGAACAAAGCATTGGCCCCACTTTGCTCAAGCGGCCAAGCTCCGGTTGGATGAAGGCAGTACTGCGAATTAGTCTGAAAACGGTGTGGCCTCCGCTTGAGGATCGGCGTCCAGCCGGCACCGGGGCGCACGATAAACCGACCTTGAACCCAGGCATTTCATTGTGAGCGCAGCGTCCGGAAAAAGGATCGGCCTGGAAGCTTTGCTCAGCCGCGTAACCAAGTACGTGCAGGCGCGCGCGGTCTCCAATGAAGGGCCCCTGCGCGCGGAGGTGTTCAACCTCGATCAACTGGTCCACCATGCCAAGGCCCTGGCCGAAAACCACCCGTTCGTTACGCACCGGGGCTCCAACCGGTTGCTCGCCCGGCTGGATGAAAATGAACAGATACTGAGAGCCTACAACCGCGCGACTCAGGCCGTGGACCAAACCCGGCGCGTCACCCACGCGGCCGAGTGGTTGCTCGACAACTTCTACCTGATCGAAGAGCAAATCCAGATGGCCCGCCGGCATTTGCCTCGGGGTTACAGCCGTGAACTGCCCCGCCTCCTCTCAGGTCCGTCCGCCAGGCTTCCGCGCGTCTATGACCTGGTGCTCGAATTGATTTCGCATGTGGATGCGCAGATTGATGCCGAGCCGCTGCGCGCCTTCGTCGCGGCTTACCAAACGGTATCCACCTTGAAACTGGGCGAGTTGTGGGCCATCCCGATCATGCTCCGGCTGGCCTTGATCGAAAACCTGCGACGGGTCACTTCCCGCCTGATGATCGCCCGGCACGATCGCGACCTGGCTGACCTGTGGGTCGAGCGTTTGCAGGTCATGGCGGAAAAGAATCCCTCTCATCTCGTCGTCGTGGTGGCCGACATGGCGCAGTCCTCCCTGCCCTTGTCCAGCGCCTTCGTGGCGGAGTTCTCTCAATGCTTGTCCCGCCAAAGCCCGGCGATGCACCTGGCGCGGGCGTGGCTTGAGCAGCGGCTCACGGACCAAGGACTTTTCATCGAGCAACTGGTCCAGATCGAAAGCCAGAACCAGGCCGCCGACCAGGTCTCCGTGAGCCATACCATCAACAGCCTGCGCTTCCTGGGGGCCATGGACTGGCGCGAGTTTGTCGAGGCCATGAGCCAGGTCGATCAGACGCTGCGCCTGGACCCCACCGGGGTTTACGGGAACATGGATTTTTTCACCCGGGATCGCTATCGGCATTCGGTCGAGACCATTGCCCGCCACAGCCGGCTCCTGGAGTCGGAGGTGGCGAAAAAGGCGGTCCAAATGGCCGAAGCCAATGCCCGGGAAAAGGGAATTCAAGACCGGACTGCGCATGTGGGCTTTTACCTGATCGACAAAGGCGTGGCTGCGCTGGAACGCGCGGCAGAAATGCGCCAGCCCTGGCGAACAACCATCGAACGGCGCATCCACCAATTTCCGCTGGCCTTCTATGGCGGCGGAGTTTTGACCCTGACGGCGTTGGGAACTGTCGGGTTAATCCAGCAAGCGCGGGCGTTCGAGGTGCAGGGCTGGAAATTGGCTTTGTTCACGCTCGTCTTCCTCCTTTGCTCCAGCCAACTGGCCGTCGCCTTGATGAATTGGCTGTCCACCTTCCTGGTCAAACCTTGCCTGCTGCCGCGCTTGGATTACTCCGCCGGAATTGCGCCCGAGTGCCGGACCATGGTGGTCGTGCCGACCATGTTGACGAGTCCCAGGGCGGTCGCCCGGCTGGTCGAAACTTTGGAGATTCATTATCTGGCCAACCGGGACCAGCATCTTTATTTCGCCTTGCTGACCGACTTCCTGGACGCGCCGGAGGAGACCCGGTCGGAAGACAAATCGCTGCTTCGGCTGGCGCGGGCAGGCATTGAAATGCTCAATGCCAAATATCAGTCCGACCGGCCCAACATCTTTTTTCTGTTCCACCGGCCCCGTCGCTGGAACAAAGTTGAGGGCCTGTGGATGGGTTATGAGCGCAAGCGGGGCAAACTGACTGAGTTCAATGCCCTGCTTCGCGGCGGGTCCAATGAGTCCTTTTCCCAGATTGTTGGCGACATTTCGATTCTGCCGGCCATCAAATTCGTCATCACCCTCGACACCGACACACAGCTCTCTCGTGATGCCGCCCGCCAGCTCGTGGGCACGATAGCTCATCCGCTGAACCGGCCGCAGTTCGATCCGGTAAAGGGCGTGGTGACCGAAGGCTACGGCATCTTGCAGCCGCGCGTCGGCGTGAGCCTGCCCAGCGCATCCCGTTCCTGGTTTGCCAAACTGTTTGCCGGCGACGTCGGGATTGACCCTTACACGCGCGCGGTTTCGGACGTCTATCAGGATGTGTTCCAGGAGGGTTCTTTTATTGGCAAAGGGATCTATGACGTGGATGCATTTCAACAAGCCGTCGCCGGCCGCTTTCCGGAGAATACGGTCCTCAGCCATGATTTGATCGAATCCTGCCATGCCCGCTCGGCGCTGGTCAGCGACGTCGAGTTGTACGAAGAATACCCTTCGCGTTACAACACCGACATCAATCGGCGCCACCGTTGGATTCGCGGCGATTGGCAAATTGCCCAGTGGCTCTTGCCCCGCGTTCCGGGTCCGGATGCCCGGCGCATCGCCAACCCGCTTTCCGGTCTGTCGCAATGGAAGATCCTCGACAATCTCCGGCGCAGCCTGGTCCCCGCCGGCCTCCTCCTGCTGCTGCTGGGCAACTGGATGCTCCTCCCCGACCTCGGTGCCATCGGCCCCGTGTTGGTCCTCTCGATTATTACCCTGCCGGCCTGGTTGTCGGCGGCCGTCGAGCTTTTCCGCAAGTCGCGGGAAGTATCGGTGATGTTGCACCTGCGCGGGCTGGTCGGCTCAGTCGGACGCCAACTCGGCCAAGCCCTGCTCACCTTCGTGTTCCTGCCGTACGACGCGTTTATCAGCCTCGATGCCATCGGTCGCACGTTGGTGCGATTGCTCTTCACTCACAAACGGCTCTTGGAATGGCAAACCGCCAGCGATGCCGAACGCACCGCCCGCAGCGGTCTGGCGGGATTCTATGCGACCATGTGGATCGGACCGCTCATCGCTCTGGCCGGTGGGTCATTCCTGGTCTTGATCCAGCCCTCTCAGTTACCGTTGGCCGCGCCTATCCTGGTCCTCTGGTTGGCCTCTCCCTGGATCGCCTGGCGCATCAGCCAGCCCATTGAGCCTTCGGCGGCGCCGGAGTTAAAACCCAAGCAATTAGCCTTCCTTCGGCGAACGGCGCGCAAAACCTGGCGTTATTTTGAAACCTTCGTCACAGCACAGGAACACTGGCTGCCCCCGGACAATTTTCAGGAAGAGCCCGTCCCGGTGATGGCTTCACGCACTTCGCCCACCAACATGGGATTGGCCTTGCTGGCCAACCTGGCCGGGTGCGACTTCGGCTATCTGTCGGTTGGCCAACTGCTGCGGCGTACCCAGGACGCCCTCGGCGCCATGCAAAGCCTCGAACGGCACCGTGGCCACTTCTTCAATTGGTATGATACCCGAACTCTCAGACCCTTGCTGCCACTCTATGTCTCCAGTGTGGACAGCGGCAACCTCGCGGGCCATCTGCTGACCCTGGGCCCTGGCTTGATGGAACTACCGGCTCAACCTATCCTCTCGCCTCAAGTTTTCGCTGGTCTGTCCGACACGGTGGGAATTCTCCGCGAGCTGACCGGCAAAAGTTCTGAGTTGGAGCGCCTCGCGACGGAACTGGCGCAACCACCCTCAACCCTGCGTGCAGGATTTGACTTGCTGCAGCGGGCGACCGCCCGGGCGGCGGCATTGGCCGCCGCGCTCGACCAGGGAGCCGAGGAGGAATTGAAATGGTGGACCCAGGCTCTGGAACGAAACTGCCGCGACCATTTGGAGGATTTGCTGTTCCTGGCGCCCTGGCTGACCTTGGTGCCTGACTCCGTAGCGCAGCTTTCCACGAAGCTCGACCAAGCGCCCACCTTGCGCCAAGTGTCAGAATTGGAGCAATCGCTCTGCCCATCGCTCGAGGCCGCGCTCCAAGCCCTCTCCGTGGAACCCGCCTCATCCCGGAAGCCAGGGGAAGAAGCGTGCCTTGGCCAATGGTTGCGCTCCTTGCGGGAAGCCAGCGGTCGGGCCAGCCAGCGCATCCTGACTCTGGCAACCCTGGCGCGGCAAACCACCGAGCTGGCCGGGATGGACTTCAGCTTCTTGTTCGATCCCGCGCGCGAACTCTTCTCCATCGGCTTCAACGTCACTGAACGCCGCCTTGATGCCAGCTTTTATGATCTGCTGGCGTCCGAGGCTCGCTTATGCAGCTATGTCGTTATTGCCCAGGGACAAATCTCGCAGGACCACTGGTTCTCGTTGGGCCGGCTGCTCGTCTCTTTGCGGGGCGATCTGGTGTTGGCTTCCTGGAGCGGGTCCATGTTCGAGTACTTGATGCCGCTGCTGGTCATGCCGAATTATGAAAACACCTTGCTGGATCAAACGTGTAGGGGGGCCGTCCGGCAGCAAATCAAGTATGGCCAATTGCGCGGCGTTCCGTGGGGTGTGTCCGAATGCGGCTACAACCGGACCGACGTTCATCTGAATTACCAATACCGCGCCTTTGGTGTGCCGGGCCTTGGTTTGAAGCGGGGCTTGGCGGAGGACCTCGTGATTGCTCCTTATGCCACCGTGATGGCGCTGATGGTTGCTCCCGGAGAAGCCTGCGACAACCTCGAACAACTCGCCGCCGAAGGACGCGAAGGGGCTTACGGGTTTTACGAGGCGGTGGATTATACTCCTTCACGGCTGCCCCCTCGCCAGTCCAGCGTCACCATCCGCTCGTTCATGGCCCATCATCAAGGCATGAGCCTGCTCGCCCTGGCGTACCGGCTGCTGGACCGTCCGATGCAACGGCGCTTCCTGTCGTGCCCCGCTTTGAGAGCCACGGACTTGCTCTTGCAGGAGCGCGTGCCCAACACCACCGCCAAGGTGCTTTCCGAAGAGTATGAATTGGTTAAATCGCGGAAGTTGGCTGATGACGGCGAAGGGCTCATGCGGGTTTTCACCAACCCCAATCTGCACGCGCCGGAAGTCCATCTGTTATCCAACGGTCGCTATCATGTCGTGGTCAGCAACGCGGGCGGCGGCTACAGCCGCTGGCGGGACTTGGCCGTCACCCGCTGGCGCGAGGATGCCACACGTGATTGCTGGGGCACTTTTATCTATTTGCGCGATCTGGCCACCGGCGAATTCTGGTCCGCCGCCCATCAACCTTGCCGGCGCGCCACCAAGCGCTACGAAGCCATCTTCACTCAAGCCCGCGCCGAGTTTCGACAGTTTAATGCCGGCCTGGAAATCCACACCGAAATCAGCGTCTCGCCCGAAGACGACGTCGAGTTGCGCCGCGTGACTCTCATCAACCATTCCCACGCGCCGCGCGTCATCGAACTGACCAGTTATGCCGAAGTGGTGCTCGCGCCTGCCGCGGCGGATACTTCCCATCCCGCCTTCAGCAATCTGTTCGTGCAAACCGAGTTCTTGAGCCCACGGCCAGCCGTGCTTTGCACCCGCCGTCCCCGCTCCGAAGGGGAAAAGCCACCCTGGCTCTTGAACTTCATAATGGGGCAAGGCGGCCAGCAGGGCGAAGTCTCCTGCGAAACCGACCGCGCCAGGTTCATCGGGCGCGGCCGGACTCTCGCCGAACCAGCCGCGCTGCAGAGTATCTCGCCGCTGTCCAACACCACCGGTTCCGTTCTGGATCCCATCACCTCCCTGCGGCGCACTGTCACCTTGGCCCCCCACGAAACCGCCCGCATTGACCTGGTCATGGGCATGGCGGAAAGCCGCGACGCGGCGCTGGCGCTCATGGAAAAATACTACAACCCGCGCATGGCCGACCGGGCCTTGGACCTCGCGTGGACTCACAGCCAGGTCACCCTGCGCCACCTCAATGCCTCTGAAGCCGACGCCCAGCTCTATGCTCGGCTGGCGGGTCCCTTGATTTACGCCAACCCGGCCCGGCGTGCCACTCCCAGTGTTTTGCTCAACAACCGGCGCGGCCAAAGCGCACTTTGGGGCTATGGCATCTCCGGTGACGCGCCGATCGTCCTGTTGCGCATCAGCGACTCCGCCAGAATCGAGCTCGTCCAGCAACTCCTCCAGGCTCACTCCTACTGGCGAATGAAAGGGCTGCCGGTTGACCTGGTGATTCTCAATGAAGACGTTTCCGTGTATCGCCAGCCATTGCAGGACCAAATCCTTCGGCTGATTGCCTCGGGCATTGAAGACCAAATGCTCGACAAGCCGGGCGGCATCTTTGTCCGGCGCCTGGAACAGGTCTCCAGCGAAGACCGCGTGCTGCTCCAATCGGTCGCCCGCCTGGTCCTGGCGGATGAAAATGGAACGTTGACCGAACAACTGGAACAACCCGGTCTCCCTGAGCCGATCATTCCATTGCTCACGCCGACCCGCTCCCCGCGGCGCGATTCGCCCGAGCCGATCCCACAGCGGGACTTGGTGTTTGATAATGGGCTGGGCGGTTTTACCCCTGATGGACGTGAATATGTCATTACGTTGTCAGCGGACCAAGTCACTCCCGCCCCCTGGGTGAACGTGCTGGCCAATCCCTTTTTCGGAACCGTCGTTTCGGAGAGCGGCAGCGCCTACACCTGGGTCGAGAATTGCCACGAGTTTCGCCTGACGCCCTGGAACAATGATCCCGTCACCGACGTCACCGGCGAAGCCTTCTACGTCCGGGATGAGCAGACGGGACAATTCTGGTCCCCTACCCCGCTGCCCGCGCGCGGCGCAACTCCCTATCTTATCCGACACGGCTTCGGCTATTCGGTGTTCGAACACACCGAGAACGGCATCGCTTCCGAGTTGACCGTTTATGTGGCCATGGACGCGCCCGTGAAGTTCGCGGTCCTGAAATTGCGCAACCTCTCGGGACGGCCGCGCCGTTTGTCCATCACCGGCTACTGGGAATGGGTGCTGGGAGAGTTGCGCCCCAAAAGCCTGCTGCACGTGCAGACCGAGGTGGACCCCAAGACCGGCGCCCTGCTGGCACGCAATCCTTTCAATACTGAGTTCGCCGAACGCATCGCCTTCGTGGACGTGAGTGATTCCGAACGAAGCCTCACGGGAGATCGAAAAGAGTTTCTCGGCCGCAACGGAAGTCTGTCCAGTCCGGCGGCCCTCAAGCGGACGCGGCTTTCAGGAAAAACCGGAGCGGGATTGGACCCTTGCGCCGCAGTGCAAGTGACTCTTGATTTGCCCGCCGGGCACCAACGGGAAACCTGCTTCCGCCTCGGGGTGGGGCGGAGCGTCGCTGACCTGCAAACCCTGATCCGCCGCTTCCGCCCCGCTGAGGCCAGCCGTGGCGCCCTCGAAGGAGTCTGGCAGTATTGGAATCGGACGCTCGGCGCGGTGCAGGTCGAAACCCCCGATCCCTCCGTTAATATGATGGCCAACGGCTGGCTGTTGTATCAGACCTTGAGCGGCCGCCTGTGGGCTCGCACCGGGTTCTACCAGTCCGGCGGAGCGTTCGGCTTCCGCGACCAATTGCAGGATGTGATGGCGCTGGTGCATGCCGAGCCGGCCCTTACCCGCGAGCATCTCTTGCGCGCCGCGGCGCATCAGTTCCGTGAAGGCGATGTGCAGCATTGGTGGCATCCTCCCAACAGCCGCGGCGTGCGCACGCATTGCTCCGATGACTATCTGTGGTTGCCTTACGCCACCTGCCGCTACATCGCGTGCGTCGCCGATACCGGCGTGCTCGACGAGTCGATTCCCTTTCTCGAAGGCCGGCCCCTCAAGCCGGAGGAGGAATCGTATTACGACTTGCCCAATCGCTCCGAAGCATCGGCCTCGCTGTATCAACATTGCGTGCGCGCCATCGAGCGCGGGCTCAAATTCGGCCAGCATGGCCTGCCACTCATGGGTTGCGGCGACTGGAACGACGGCATGAATCTAGTGGGCAAAGACGGGCGCGGCGAAAGTGTCTGGCTGGGTTTCTTCCTCTACGACGTGCTGACCCAATTCGCAGCATTGGCCCGCCGACGCAATGACACGGCCTTTGCCGAGCGTTGCCTTGCCCAAGCCCATCAACTGCAACAAAACATCGAGCAACACGCTTGGGACGGTCAATGGTATCGCCGCGCGTACTTCGACAACGGAGAGCCCCTCGGCTCCCGCATCAACCGAGAATGTCAGATCGATTCCCTGCCGCAAAGCTGGTCGGTCATCAGCCGCGCCGGTGATCCCCAGCGCGCCCGCCAGGCAATGCGAGCGGTGGACGCGCACCTCATCCGCCGCGACGTCGGGCTGATCCAGTTATTCGATCCCCCTTTCGATCACTCCGCCCTCAACCCGGGCTACATCAAAGGCTATTTTCCAGGCGTGCGCGAAAATGGCGGCCAATACACTCATGGCGCCATCTGGGCCACCATGGCCTTTGCGCTGATGGGAGATACCGACCGAGCCTGGGATTTGTTCGCGCTGCTCAACCCCATCCACCACAGCGTCACCTCCAGCCAAATCGCGACCTATCAAGTTGAACCCTACGTCAT
>CZKM01000021.1_pt1 | contig 18139 bp, 18 predicted proteins | sample 1122481 | NCBI WGS metagenome assembly CZKM01 (sample SAMEA3539301, study PRJEB10725) | soil metagenome | biome: tundra; feature: field; material: soil | place: USA | collected 2010-05 | depth 0.15 m | reverse complement strand
GAAGGAACTGGACATCGACACGCACGACGAGGTCATCCAGGTCAGCCAACCGCTGGAGTATGATTTAGTGGTGAAGCAGCTCGAAGACGGTCTTCTCGTGCAAGGCCATTTGCATTTGGCCCTCGAATGCCAGTGCGTCCGCTGCCTCAAGCCTTTCCAACATCACCTCGAATTGGATAACTGGGCCTGCCATTTGCCGTTGCAAGGGGAGGATGGCGTGGCCATGGTTAACGACTGTGTGGACTTGACGCCGTATGTGCGGGAAGATATTCTGCTGGAGTTTCCGCGGCATCCGTTGTGTAACCTGGAATGTCGCGGGTTGCCAAAAACGTCTGTTGGCAAATCAAGAAACACCAGCGGCACCGGCAAGACCGAAGTGGGTTCGTCGGCGTGGGCCGAGTTAAATAAACTGAAACTTTAGCCTTTAGAGAATTATGGGTGTCCCGAAGCGAAAGCCCTCACATAGTCGTCAACGCATGCGCCGCGCGTACAACAGCGTGCTGGCTCTGCCTCAACTCAGTACGTGCCCACAGTGCGCGGCACCGTATGTGCCACACCGGGTTTGCCCCGCCTGCGGCTATTATAAAGGACGGCAGGTGCTGAGTGTGACGGCGGAAACCTGACGGTTCCCGGGCGCAGCGCGGGGTTTCGCCGCGTTGGGTCTCTTTATGCGAATCGCAGTGGATGTCATGGGTGGCGACCACGGATGCGGGGTGGTCATCGAGGGCGCCAAGCGGGCCTTGTTAGCCGACCAGCGAATTACCGCCCTCTACTTGGTTGGCAATCGGAGCGAAATCCACGCCGCCCTGCCCCAGCGCGGGTTTCGCGACCACCGCGTGCGCGTCGTCCACGCCAGTGAAGTCCTGACGATGGCAGACAAGCCCGCAGCGGCACTGAGGAAGAAGAAGGATTGCTCGATCGCCCGCGCCGTCGAATTGGTCCAGGAGGGTAAAGTCGATGCGGTGGTATCTCCCGGCAACACCGGAGGAATCTTCGCTGCCGCGACTTTCAAGCTGGGCCGGATTCCCGGCATTGACCGGGGCGCGATTGCCACGGTCATCCCCACTCCGGATAATGAATTCGTCCTGCTAGATGCCGGCGCCAACATCGAGTGCAAACCTCTGCACCTGGCCCATTACGCCGTGATGGGCAGCATTTACTCGCGGGAGATTTTGGGCTATAAGAATCCCCGCGTCGGCATCCTCAGCATTGGCACTGAAGACACTAAAGGCAATGAATTGACGCTGGAGGCGTTCAAACTCTGCAAGCTGCTTGACCTGAATTTCATCGGCAACGTGGAAGGCCATGATTTGTTTAAGGACCATGTGGATGTGGTTATTTGCGACGGGTTCGTTGGCAATATCGTTTTGAAGACCTGCGAGAGCCTGGCCTCGGCCATGTTTTCAATGCTCAAACGCGAACTGACCGCCAATCCCCGGCGCCAGCTTGGCGCATTGCTCGCCCAAAACGCGTTCCGCACCATCAAACGCCGCATGGATCCCGAAGGTTTTGGAGGGGCACCCCTCCTTGGCTTCAATGGCACGGTGATGAAAGCCCATGGCTCCGCCCGTGAGCGCGCCATCGCCAACGCCATCCGCGTCACCAGCGAGAACATTCAACATCACGTGAACCAAACCATCGCTCACGAAATCGCGCGTGCCAATGAACGCCTGGTTGCCGACGAAACAGTTGCCGCGGTCGTCCTGTCGCAGAACTAGCCTTGCTATGCCCGTTCAGGAATCAGGGACCAGCGGCTGGGAGATTTCGGCTCCCGGCTCCCGGCCCATCGTGTCTTCCGACCCTCAATCTTAATCAAACGACCCCGGCCCTAGAATGAGTCCATCGCCCACCTCCAAGTTCAAGAACCCGCGGGCCAAATATAACTTCCAGGGCCGAACCTGCTCCATTAGCGGCGTGGGCTCCTATGTCCCCGAGAGAATCCTCACCAATGCCGAACTGGAAAGAATGGTGGACACTTCCGATGAGTGGATCACGACGCGCACAGGGATCAAAGAACGCCGGCTCGCGGCCAAGAACGAATTCACCTCAGACCTGGCCGCACAGGCCGCGCTTCGCGCCATGCATCGTGCCGGCGTTACCCCGGAGCAGATCGAACTCATCATCGTAGCCACGATTACACCGGACATGCCCTTTCCCTCGACGGCCTGCCTGGTGCAGCGAAAGATCGGTGCGCACCGCGCCGCGGCCTTCGATCTGGAAGCGGCCTGTTCGGGCTTCATTTACGGGCTGGAAATCGCGCAGCAGTTTATCATGTCGCGCACGTACGACACAGTATTGGTCATCGGTGCGGAAAAACTCTCTTCAATTGTCGATTGGAAAGACCGCAATACCTGCGTGCTGTTCGGCGACGGCGCGGGGGCCGCGGTCCTGCAGAATCGTCCGAACGCGCATGGTTTGCTGACGGCGGTGATGGGCGCGGATGGCCGAAAGGCGAACCTGCTTTTCATGGCTGGCGGCGGCAGCCGTTGCCCGGCCACCTCGGAATCAGTCGCCTCAGGGATGCACTACCTGCGCATGGAAGGCAAAGAAACGTTCAAGAACGCGGTGCAGGCGATGCAGACTGCAGCGCAGGAGGCCTTGCGGCGCTGTGAAATCGATATCTCGCGCATCAAATGCATCATCCCGCATCAGGCCAACCGCCGCATCATCGATGCTGTTGTCGAACGCCTCGGCGCCAAACCCGAGCAACTCTTCGTCAACCTCCACAAGTACGGAAACACCTCTGCTGCTTCCGTCGCCATTGCTCTGGACGAGGCGGTCTCATCGGGCCGTGTTCAGCGTGGTGACTTGATCTTGATGGTGGTGTTCGGCGCAGGCCTGACATGGGGCGCGGCGGTGATTGAATGGTGAAGGCTTATGTTTTCATTTGGACCAGCTAATTTGACGAATTCACAATACATGTTAGTCTGATGGTGCTGTATGAGCGCGAGAAGAATTGAAAGCACCGGTTCGTTCCAACAAGTCACCGTGGAAGCGCGGCAAACCCGCCTATCCCTCTCACCCAACTCGGTGGTCGTCCACAAGAATGGCATAGAGTTTCGCAGTGCAACGCCCTTCGCCGAGTGGACGGAGATGACTATGACTCTGCAATCGCCGGGTGACGGCGGCAAAGTCCACTGTTCGGGAGTCGTGATCGCCTGCACCGGCAACAAACATGCCGGCTATCATGTCTCAATGGTTCTCACCGGCCTTTCAAAGCAAGCGCAAGCGCGCCTGACCACGATCGCCGACGCCCAGTTAGGGTAGCGTCTGCCCCGGCGGGCCGGAGAATGAGGTGGGCAAGATTCAAACCAGGTTTTTGAGTGAATAAATACGTTGTTGAATTCATCGGGACGTTCTTCCTCGTCTTTACCGTTGGAATGTGCGTCATTAAACCGGACGTGGGCAGTTTGGCTCCACTCGCCATTGGTGGGGCGCTCATGGTGATGGTTTATGCCGGAGGACACATTTCGGGCGGCCACTATAATCCGGCGGTAACCATTGCCGTGTAGCTGCGGGGAAAATGTCCCAGTGCTCATGTTCTGGGCTACATTACCGCGCAGGTCTTGGCGGAGGTCGGTGCTGCCGTGGCGGCGCTCTCCCTTGAAGCGGAACGATTCGGCTTGAAAGGAAAGGGCACCGTCTGGCCGCAAAATCTCGTTGCCGTCTGGGCGTTCAGCCGCCATTCTTGCGTTGGCACGAACTTGCTTCGCCACAGCAGTGCTTTGGGGCGAGGGTCGATGAATCCGGTAACATGAAAGGAAAAGCAAATGAAAAAGTATGGCGCTGAGTTTGTTGGGACGTTCTGGTTAGTGCTTGGTGGTTGCGGCAGCGCAGTTCTGGCGGCTGCCTTCCCCAATGTCGGCATCGGATTGCTGGGAGTGGCCCTGGCCTTTGGCCTGACGGTGCTGACCATGGCCTTCGCCATTGGCCACATTTCCGGTTGCCATCTCAACCCGGCCATCTCGGTCGGGTTATGGGCCGGCGGCCGTTTCCCCGCGAGCCAGCTCGGCCCCTACATTGTGGCCCAGGTGCTCGGAGCCATTGCCGGCGCTGGCGTTTTATACCTGATTGCCACCGGTAAGGCCGGCTTTGCCGTGTCCGCCGGCTTCGCCTGCAATGGGTATGGCGCCCACTCCCCAGGCGGCTACTCGCTGACGGCCGCTCTGATCTCCGAAGTGGTGATGACGATGATGTTTCTGATCATCATCATGGGGGCGACCGACAAGCGCGCCCCGCAAGGATTTGCCCCGTTGGCCATCGGCTTGGGCCTCACCCTGATTCATCTGATCAGCATCCCGGTGACGAACACCTCGGTAAATCCCGCCCGCAGCACCGGCGTAGCGCTCTTTGTGGGCGACTGGGCGGTCGCTCAGCTTTGGCTGTTCTGGCTCGCTCCGATCGTCGGCGGCATGCTGGGGGCAGTGGTCTATCGGTTCATCGCCACGGAAGAGCCGTCCTCTCGCCCAACGAGTTAGATCAGGAGAGGTCGAAACGGTCGAGGTTCATGACTTTGTTCCATACCGCTACGAAGTCCTGCAGGAACTTCTCCTGGGAGTCCTCACATCCGTAAACTTCCGCCAAGGCCCGGAGTTGGGAGTTCGAACCGAAGATTAGGTCGACACGGGTGCCGGTCCATTTGAGTGCGCCCGTTGCGCGATCGCGACCCTCGAATACGTCAGCGTCTTCCGTGGTTGGCTTCCACGTCGTGCTCATGTCGAGCAGATTTACGAAGAAGTCATTGGTGAGCGCCTCCAGCCGCTTGGTGAAGACGCCGTGCTGGGACCCTCCGAAGTTGGTCTTCAGGACGCGCAGGCCGCCCACGAGCACCGTCATTTCGGGTGCGGTCAAGGTCAGCAATTGCGCCTTGTCAACCAGCAGCTCCTCGGCCGAGGCGGCATACCGGGTTTTCTGGAAGTTGCGGAAGCCGTCCGCGATCGGCTCGAGCACGGCGAAGGAGGCTGTATCGGTTTGATCCTGCGAGGCGTCCATGCGTCCCGGCGTGAAGGGAACCGTCACCTTGTGACCCGCGTTCTTGGCAGCCTGTTCGACGCCCGCGCAACCGGCCAGAACGATCAGGTCAGCCAGGGATACCTTCTTGCCGCTGGACTGCGCGCTGTTGAACGTGCTCTGGATGCCCTCCAGGGTCTTGAGCACCTTCGCCAGTTGGGCAGGCTGGTTGACTTCCCAATCCTTCTGCGGCGCCAAACGAATGCGGGCGCCGTTGGCACCGCCGCGCTTGTCGGAGCCACGGAAGGTGGACGCCGACGCCCAAGCGGTCGAAACCAGCTCCGACACGGACAGGCCGGAGGCCAGGATCTTGCCCTTAAGGGAGGCGATATCCTGGGCATCAATCGGTCTGTGATTAACGGCAGGGATGGGGTCTTGCCAGATGAGCTCTTCTGCCGGAACCTCCGGGCCGAGATAGCGCGCGCGCGGGCCCATGTCGCGGTGCGTCAGCTTGAACCACGCCCGGGCGAACGCGTCCGCAAACTGATCCGGATTTTCCATGAAGCGCCGTGAAATCTTCTCGTAGGCAGGGTCTAACCGAAGGGCGAGGTCGGTGGTCAGCATAGCAGGCGCGATCCGCTTGGACGGGTCGTGCGCATGTGGCACGGTGCCGGCACCGGCGCCATTCTTCGGCGTCCACTGATGGGCACCGGCGGGGCTCTTCGTGAGTTCCCATTCGAAGCTGAACAGGTTCCAGAAGAAGTTGGTGCTCCACTTCGTGGGCGTGGTGGTCCAGGTGACTTCCAGGCCGCTGGTGATCGTGTCGCCGCCTTTACCCGTGCCAAAGCTACTCTTCCAGCCCAGGCCCTGCTCCTCGAGGCCGGCCGCTTCGGGCTCGGGCCCCACATGGGACGCAGGGCCGGCGCCGTGGGTCTTGCCGAAGGTGTGGCCGCCAGCAATGAGCGCCACCGTCTCCTCGTCGTTCATCGCCATGCGGGCGAAGGTCTCGCGGATGTCCCGCGCCGCAGCGATCGGATCGGGGTTGCCGTCCGGACCCTCGGGATTGACGTAGATCAAGCCCATCTGCACTGCGGCGAGGGGATTCTCCAGGTCGCGCGTGTGCGGCTTCTCGCTGTTGTCGTCGGAGTCGATGACGCCGTGCCCCGGGACGCCGGGCGAGCCGTGCGCGTAGCGGATGTCGCCGCCGAGCCATTTCTTCTCGCGGCCCCAATAGACGTCCTGATCTGGCTCCCAGACATCCTCGCGACCCCCGGCGAAACCAAATGTTTTGAAACCCATCGATTCCAAGGCGACGTTCCCGGTAAGGATCATCAGGTCGGCCCAGGAAATCTTCCGGCCGTACTTCTGCTTGATCGGCCAGAGCAGTCGGCGCGCCTTGTCGAGACTCACATTGTCGGGCCAGCTGTTGAGGGGTGCGAAGCGCTGGCTGCCGTTGCCCGCGCCGCCGCGACCGTCACCGGTGCGGTAGGTGCCGGCGCTGTGCCACGCCATGCGGATGAACAAAGGTCCGTAGTGGCCGAAGTCGGCCGGCCACCAGTCCTGCGACTTCGTCATGAGTTCACGGAGGTCCTGCTTCACGGCCTTCAAGTCGAGCCTCTTGAACTCTTTAGCGTAGTTGAAACCCTCGCCCATCGGATTGGACTTGGAAGAATGCTGGTGCAGGAGATCGAGCTTCAACTGGTTCGGCCACCAGTCTCGGTTCGTCGTGCCGCCGCCGGCAGTGTGTTTGTGAGCTCCGCCCGTTACTGGGCACTTGCTACCTTCATTCATAATACTTACTCCTTTCGTTGTGATTATCGGCAACGGGGTTTCCCCCCGTGGTTGTCAGTTGTGTTTTCTTCATGCTCTTGTTCCTTTTAGCTTAGGTTTAGACTTGTTTCGTGGGATTCGGAGGCGGGGAGCCGTCTTGCGGCCGCCCCCAAACGCTTGGGGCTTTTGTCGGCAGCGGGCACACCGGCCTCGAAAGTGAATGTGGTAGTCCTCAATCTGGAAACCGTGTCGGCTGGCATCCGGCCACGGGAGTTTGTTGAGGCGCGCGTCCTCCAGGTCGAGGATGTCGCCGCAGTCCAGGCAGACGAGGTGATGGTGCTGGTGCAGCTTGGGGTCGAACCGCGCGGAAGAGCCGGGGTGGCAGGTCTTGGACAGGAGGCCGAGCGACACGAATGTACCCAGAATCCGATGGACCGTCATCCGGGAGATTTGGGGCAGTTCGCCCCGCACCGCGCGGTAAACCTGCTCCGCCGTGGGATGGTCATGCCGGTCGAGGATGGCTTCAAACACGGCCCGGCGCTGGGTGGTGACCGGCAGTCCGCGCTCGCGATGGGCGGCGAAGAAACGCTCGATCCGTTGCTGTTCTTCCGTCGGACTCATGTTTCGGAGATGGAGATATGCACTAGATGATAAAGATATGCAATGTTGAAATGAAGGGCTCTTCTGCACAACCCGGCGGTGGCAGTCGGCATTACCGTCATGCATGTCGTCAAAGTACCAAACCTGTGGATCCATCTGGTTGCGGACTTTGGCGGCGGGGTAGCCGCTGCGCTGGCATTCAAAGCTTTGAGCGTCGAAGACCGGCAGGCCTGAGCCAGCCCTGGCCCTGAAGCGCAGCCGGGCGATGTTACGTTCATCCTGCGCGTTTTCGTCTTTGGTTCCTCTCCCCGATTCGGTACTCTGCCCAATATGGAAATATTTCATCGTATTTTGAAGACGGCTGTCGATGGCGGGGCATCGGACGTTCACTTGAAGATCGGCACTCCGGTCATCTTCCGCATCAACCGCCAACTGATCGCCATCGAATGCCCGTTTCCGACCGAGGAATGGATGAACAATGTCGTGCAGCAGATTACGCCGGCCCATTTGCGGAAACGGATTGAACAGGAACGTGAGGCGGACTTCTCCTATTTCGTGCCTGGCATCGGCCGTTTCCGCACCAATCTGTTCCAGCAGCGGGGCCAGTGGTGCCTGGCCATGCGCCACGTGAAGACGCATGTGCCCGGCTTCGAAGAACTGGGCCTGCTGGAGCAGATCAAGAAAATCGCGGAATCGCCCCGTGGGATTGTGCTGCTGGCCGGTTCGACGGGTTGCGGCAAATCGACCACGCTCGCCGCGATGATCGAGCACATCAACGCCAATTTCAAAAAGCACATCGTTACCCTGGAAGACCCGATCGAATACGTGTTTGAGGATAACCAATGCGTCGTCGAGCAGCGTGAAGTCGGTTTGGACACGCTTTCATTCCATCACGCGCTCAAGCACATTCTGCGGCAGGACCCGGACATCATCATGATCGGCGAAATGCGCGATTCGATCAGTTTCACCTCGGCCATGAGCGCGGCGGACACGGGCCACCTGGTGCTATCGACGGTGCATACCACCAACGCCTCGCAGTCGATTAGCCGTATCCTTGACTTTTTCAAGGCCGACGAGCGCGAGCAGATTCGCCGCCAGCTCGCCGGCACCATGCAAGCGGTGGTTTGCCAGCGCATGGTGAGCACTCTGGCGGGCGGCATGACACCCGCGCTCGAGATCATGATCAACACGCCGACGGTGAAGAAACTGATTGAGGAGAATCGGCTCGACAAACTGGCGGCTGCGATTGAGACCGGCATTGACGATGGTATGATCAATTTCAATCAAGCGTTATTTAATCTCGTGAAACAAGGGAAGGTCAGCGAGGCAGAAGCGCTAAGCAAAGCCTCCAATCCTCAAGCGCTCGAAATGAACTTCAAAGGTATCTTCCTCGATGAAGGCCGGCGCATCCTGTCATAGCAGAGTGCGGCGAGGCATGCCGGACGGGCTACGTCCGGTTTTGCGGGCTGTCTCCTCACGCTACGAAGCACGAGCTCGGCTGGGGGTCAACCCCGGCTTGTAGGGTCCTGGCTGGCCGATAAGGGAAACGGGTAGGGGTAAGAGGTGTCAGGGCAGCGCAGCGGGATAACGCCCGCTAGTCGCAAGATGCTCGACGATCATATCCGCCGTTCGGTCGATAGCGCCAAGGTTTTCGCGAACGACTTTTAACGCGTTGCGGCCTAGTTGGTCGCGGCGCGGCTCTTCGGCGAGGAGCTCGCCCAGGACTCGTTCCAACTCCGCCGAGTCCCGCACCTGCACCGCGCCCTTCTGCTCGAGGAAATCGCGGACGACTTCCGCAAAGTTTTGCATGTTAGGACCAAAGACCATGGCTTTGCCTAACGCGCCCGGTTCAATCGGGTTTTGGCCACCTTGAGCGGCAAGACTCTTGCCGACAAAAATAATGGTGGCGTGCTCATAGAAGTATTTCAGCTCGCCGGTTGTGTTGACAACCAGGCATTCGATCTCACCCGGCTCAAACCAGGTATGGGCCATGAGTTCACTGCGATAGGCGAACTTCAGGCCGAGCGCTCCCAGTTCCCGACCAACCTCCCGGCTGCGTTCGAAATGGCGCGGGACCAGCACCAGAAACAAATCCGGAAAGCGGGAGCGCAGGCGGAGGAATTGCCCGGCAAGGATGGTTTCTTCACCTGGATGCGTGCTGCCGCCGACGATCAGGCGCGCGCCCGGCCTCACGCCCACCTGGCGCAACAGGGCCGGCACATCCAGCAAACGGCGCTCGTCGAGTTTGGCAGCGTCGAATTTCAAACTGCCCACGATGTGAATCGCGTCCAGCCGGCAACCCAGGTCGCGGAGTTTGGCCGCATCAGCCTCGTTTTGCGCGCCGATACCTGAAAGCGAAGCGAACAGCGGTTTGAACAGGAAGCCGAAGCGTTTGTAGCCACGATAAGAGCGGTCGGACAAACGAGCGTTCACCAGGAAAACCGGCATGCCCAAGTCGCGGGCGCGCCAGAGGAAGTTTGGCCAGATTTCCGCCTCCACCAGGACTATGGCCTCGGGGCGGATGGTGTTCAGCGCGCGGGTGACGTACAAGCGGCGGTCGATCGGGTAGTAGATCTTGCCGATGTGATGCGGCAGCTTGCGGCGCAATTCACCCATGCCCGTCGTCGTGGTGGTGGAGACCACGATTTTGAGGTTCGGCAAGCGCGGTTCCAGTGCGCGAATGAGCTGGGTGCAGACATTGACCTCGCCGACGCTGACGGCGTGCATCCAGAGCGTGTCGCGATTGGTGATGGCTTGCTTGAGTTTGGTGTCGTATCTGCCGAACCGCTCGACGAAGCCCTTCTGCCAATTACCACGGCGCCGCATCCGCACGAAGTAATAGGGCGACGACAAGATAAAGCAGATCGCAAACAGGATGTTGTAAAGGGTACGCACTCCGCTCTTCACCATCGAATTACCGGATTAGTCTGGGGAATCCCGGCCAAGAGCGCAATGGAATTCTTCGCTCCTTACCAGGGCTTGATCAGCGGAAGAAGAGCAGCCAAATCAGGATCAGCATCGGCGCCATGCAGGGAAGCGTGTAACGGAAAACCAATCCCACGAAACCCGGCGTGGGGACCTTCTGATGGTCGGCGATGGCTTTAACCATGAAATTGGGGCCGTTGCCGATGTAAGTATTGGCGCCGAAAAAGACCGCTCCGATGCTGATGGCGAGGATGTAACGGTTGAAACTGTGGTTGCCGAGCAAGAAGGCGACCTCGATCTCCTCGGTGCCCACTTTGCCGCCGGCGAGGGCCGCCGCGTGATATTTTTGCAACGCTTCGAACGTGTGCCGGATTAGCTCGGCGTGCGGCCCGGTGGCCACGCTCTGGAGGTCGGTGCCGGGATGCTGGATCAGCAATTGCACTTTATCAACGATTTCGGGATCGACGAACAAGCCAAAGGCCGCGCTCAGGAAGCTCAAGTAAGTGGGCGCATTATCCAAAAGACTCGAAAGCAGTCCGCTCCCCCAATAGAACAGCGCCGGACTGGGCTGGCCCATTTGGCCTGCATTGTTTTGCAGCCAATCCAATGCGGGCATCATCGTAGCGAAGATGCCGATGAACAGAACGGCCACTTCCTGGATCGGGTGAAAGTTGAAGTGGTTGGCTTCATGCACTTGCTTCCTGGTGGTGAACCAGGACCCAGCGGCAGCACCGATCATTAGTGCCTCGCGCGCAAAGGGCGGGCGATGGAGGAACACCGCGCCCAGGATGACCGCCAGGAAAGCGATATTCCACAACCCAGCGAATCGCCAGGGCTCGTGAGATTCCGCCAGCGGGGCGTGAATCTCCCGGGATATACGCCGATAGTTGACCGCGTCGATCACGTAGAATAGGGCGAGCAGGAATCCCACGCCCACCGCCCACATCGGCCAGCAATGTTCGGCCACCCACCAGAACGGAATGCCTCTCAAGTAACCCAGAAACAGAGGCGGATCGCCTACTGGCGTGAGGCAGCCGCCCACATTTGAGACGATGAAGATGAAAAAGACAATATGATGCGCGGCGGCGCGGCGCTGGTTCATCCGGATCCAGGGGCGGATAAGCAGCATCGAAGCGCCGGTGGTGCCAAGGAGGTTGGCGGCCAGGGCGCCAATCAACAGGAAGAGTGTGTTGCTGCGCGGCGTCGTCTCGCCTTTCACGTTGATATGGATGCCGCCCGAGACGATGAACAACGAGCCAATCAGCGCGATGAAACTGAGATACTCCTGTCCCACGTGAAGCACATGCCGATAGGCATGCAGGCCGAATAGGTAATAGCCGACCGTGATGGCCCCAAGTGAATACGCGACCTTGGAATAATGCCTGGCCCACCATTCCGCAAACAACCTCGGCGCCAGTGCGATGGTTCCCAGCAGCACCCCGAAGGGCAAAATCATCCAGGGATTCGGCTCGATTAAATGGTGACCCATCGCGTTTAACCTACCGGCGCGCCCAATCCGGTCAACCAGATTTTGGGCGTCGGCCCCCTGCTGCCACATGAAGCCGCGGCGAGGAACCGTTTGCGCAAGCGAAACAGAACGACGTTCGCTCGTGGAAACGGCTCCCCGCAACGCGGCTTACGAGGCTAATCGCGGCCGGTTTCATACGGCCAGCAGCTCACGGCTGCGTTGCCGGACCTGCTCCTGCCGCTCCGCGCGAAGCAAAGCCGCTTCGGCCTTCTCTTCGAACAGAGCGGGAAAAACAAGCAACGGATACCGCGTTACCCACGCTAGGGCGGCAGCCTCGTTGGCTGCCTGCCCCAACTGGGCGCCGACTTGCGAATCCCAGCTTGTCTCCAGCCGTTCGGCGAGCAATCGGGTCTTGAGCCGTTCGAGTTCGGCTTCCTGCCACGCCCGGAACGGCGCGGGTGGGACCGGCCTCACCTCGAACCCTGTTTCGGACCCGAATTGGGTCGGGACCCGTCTGTAGTTTGCATTCATGTTTGTGTCTTTCTTAAGCGCCGCCTGTCCCGGCGGCATGGTTCAACAAAAAACCCGCGATTGACTGGCAATCGCGGGTTTCCTGGGAAATCTATTCTATGGGTTAGCTGTTTCCTCCCGCGACGCCGGTGCAGCGATGGTACAAGGGCATTTGTCCCTTGACGCGCTGGTCACACAGCCAAATTGTTAATGTTCTAGTCATGTTCTGACGCACCAATGAAACACCATCGGGCTGGGTTTGTCAAGCGAGGCCTCGCGATTTTCCGGTACAGGTCAGACTCGACGGCACAGCCCTAACCCCTTGTCAATCTATAGCTTATCTCCAGGGCAGGCCGGTCAGGCGGCGAATATCCCTGCGAGGAAACTTGTCGCGGGAACGGGCGATGCTACTATTGAAGCGTAATGAGCGCGAGTGATAAGCCATTAAAAATGGTCACCTGTAGCGGTTGTGACGCCAAGGTTTTCATTCCGGGGGACCTCCCGCCACTGTCCACCGAGCCGTGCAAGCGCTGTGGCTACCCGATCATGATGCCCATGCAAGTGCGGCAGTTTGAACTGCGCAGCAAGATTGCTTCGGGCGGGCACGGGAAAGTTTACCGGGCGTTTGACACCGTTCTGGAGCGCCTCGTTGCGGTCAAGCTGATGCGGAAAGAACTGGAGAACGATCCAGTGGCGTTGGAGAGTTTCTACCGCGAAGCGCGCGCCTGCGCCTCGCTCAACCACACCAATATCATTCACATCTATTCGTTTGATGAGTTCGACGGGCAGCGCTACCTGGTGATGGAACTGGCGGACCGAGGCAGCCTTGATTCACGGATTGAGAAACAGTTGCGCCTCGGCGAGCTCGAGGTCCTCGACATCGGGTACAAGATCGCCTCCGCCCTGGACATGGCCCTCAAACACAATCTGCTCCACCGCGACATCAAGCCCGGCAATATTCTCTTCAACGCCGACAACGAGCCCAAGCTGGTGGATTTTGGGCTGGCGCGCAGCGCCGAGGCCGAGGCTGAGTCAAGCTCCGTGACGGAGGGAACGCCTTACTATGTTGCGCCGGAGAAGATTAAGCGGGAGCGCGAAACGTTCCTGTCGGACATGTACAGCCTGGGCTGCACCCTTTATCACGCGTTAACGGGCCATGTTCCCTTCGAAGCGCCCAGCGTGGAGGAGCTAGTGGCGGCGCATGTGCATACGCCGCTGACCCCGCCCAACCTGGTCGTCCCTGAAATCACTCAGCCAACCAGCGACGCCCTGGTCAAGGTGCTACAAAAGAACCCAGCCGATCGGTTTCTCAGCTATGACGAGTTCCGCATGGCGTTCGAATTCGCCCGCAGCCAATGGCTGGTCCAACACTACTCCCAGGACGCGCAAAGCAAAGGTGTCAAGAGCAAGACAAGCTGGTGGCGGCGGTGAGGAGCTGCCGCAAGGTTGCGGCCGGCTCAAAAACGATCGGACCGAGGAAGCGGGTTACGTCCCTTTTCTCTTCTCCGCGCCATTGGCGTCGGCCTTGGCCCCAAAGTTCACGGTCGTTGCCGCCATTTTACCGTCCTCGGTTGGCTTGGCATAACCGCTGACGGGCTCGCCGACTACGCCGTCTTCCAAGGTGGCGGGCTTGCCCGCCTTGTTAATCTTCGTCTCGGAGGTGATCTGGTAGATTGACTCGCCCACCTTGATGGTTTTGGCGACCTTGTCCACCGCTGCCAGTTTCCCACGGAAGGGATGCGCCCCTTTCTTCTTGGCGACAGGCGCAGTCTTGTCCGCAGCAGGTTTATTTGTGCTTTGCGCCAGAAGCTGCGTTGGTGCGGCGGCGATGGCGGCAGCCAGCAAACTCAAGGCTCCAATTCTCAGGATAGATTTCATCATAGTCGTTAATGGATTCAGTTGTTCGATAAGACGGCCCATTGCTACCAAATCGCCGCCCGCAGACAAGCCCGAGTTATTCACAATCGCCGATCTACCAGGCTCCTTCAGTCAGCAACACGGTTACATTCTTGGCCAGGTCGGCTGCGAGCAGCGGCATCGCCTGGCGTTCGGCGCTAGTCAAATCGTTCGTGACACGGATGAGGGTATTGCCTGTGACGGGCTGGTCGAGAATCACTTTGCCGGTGCTCCGGTCGCGCGCGGTCACCTGCGCCCTGATCTCCAGGCGGTAGTCGCGCACCGTGAGGACGTCGCTCGACGAGAAGGTGACCTCGATCCGGACATAGCGGGTGACAGCCCCGCTGACAACAATGTCCCCGTCGTTGTGCGAGGCAAGCTGGTAGGTGCCATCGCGCTGGAACTCTTGGCGGAGTTGGGTCGTGACGGCGTCCCCCAGGCGCGGCTCCATCGTCTGGTTGGCAAAGGGGTTAATCTGGACCGATTTCTCGTGCGCAGTCAACCCATTGACAGGCCCGAGCTTGTAGCCCGCACAGCCGCTCCCGCCGAGCGCCACCAGACCGACCAGCAGCCAGCGACAGAGCCTCATGCTATTTGCCCGCCTGTTGGGCGCGCTGTTTCAGTTGGTCGATGCGTTGCCGTGCTTCGGCCGCATACGGCGAATTGGGATCCTGCAACAGGACCTCGTTGTAGTAAATCCGCGCGCCGTCCCACTGCTTACGCTTCTCGTAGAACTGCGCGACATTGAAGTTGCCGTGCGCCTGCTCTTCCCGGAGCGAGGCGATGATCTTCTGCGCCTGCGCCACCCGCGCGTCGCTCGGGTAGAAGGCCATGAAGTCGGTGAACTTGGCAATCGCCTGTCCAGCCGTGCCTTGATCGCGGTCGGCGGTTTGCGCCTGTTTCTGGTAAGCCAACCCAGCCCGAAAGGTCGCTTCGGACGCCACCTTTGGCTGATCATTATAACGGTCGGCAGCCAGTTCGTATGCCTTGACGGCGGCAGAATAGTCGGGGGTTCTGAAGCCGAGCGCTTTTTGCTTTTCCCGGGCCGTGCCGATGTTCAACTGCGCCTGTGGGGCGATGTCGCTATACGGGCCGGTCTTCACGATGTCGCCATACATGGCGGCCGTACGCTCCATCGACCGGTAGGGAATGTAGCCCCACAGCTTGAAGTATTTGCCGGCGAGATAGAGGTTGGCAATCTCGAATTGACGCCGCCGAATCTCGTCATAATTCGCCATCTTGGGCTGCTTCTCCAGGAGTTTTTGATACTCCTTGAACGCCTTCTCCGCCTCGCCATCGGCCTCGTAACAACGGGCGACGAGGTACTGCGCCTGAGGAGCGTAATCCGACAGCGGCCACACCAGCATCACGCGGCGGGCGGCTTTCAGCGCCAGTCCGTAAGCCTTCTTATCGAAGGCGGCCTGGGCGACTTCCAATTGATCCTTAGCGCGCGGCTGCTGCCATCGGCCCTCGCCGCCGACAGGCTCGTAGGTCCAGCCTTCACCCGGCCGATAAATCAGTGGGGCCGGCGAACGTGTCGGGAAGGCCAGCAAACACATCGCAATGAGCATCAGGCGAATAAACCGGCAACGCATGTGGGCAGGATAATAACGGACGCCCGGCAAGTCAAGGCAGGCGGCGCGGAGGGATTAACCCCGATAGACAATCATCACGCCGAAGTCCGTAAGCAGCTTCTGGGTGCCGATGTCCAGGTGACTGTAGCTGAGTGTCGTGATGCTGACCACATTGGTCTCGCCGGTCTTGGACAGGAAGTTGGTCACCACCTCGTCAAACTTGTCATGCCCGACCTCGATGCAGTCGGTGTGCTTGATCGTCTTGACGCGGATCTTCTTGTCCGTCTCCTTCGCCGCGACTTCCAGCGGGACCAGCGGCTTCACGATCAAGCTCGCCGCCGGCGACTTGTGGTCCGGCACGCGTAGATGCATTTCCACCTTCGCGGCGGCGGAGGAGGCGATGGGATTGACCGGATGGACCTCCACGCGCGGCGCACCGGAAGCGTTATCCACGCCAGGCCTGCTGGCCACCAACTCCGGCGTGGGGATAACGATAACTTCGCCGCAGGACGGGCAGTTGATTTCGGTGCCAGCCCCGGTGCTATCGACGGCCAACTCCTGTTCGCACTTCGGACAATTAAAAATGACATCCATAATGCCGGCCTTTCGTTTGCTGTTTCCATTGGCAGCATACGCGGCTGGCCGCAAAAGCCAATGAAAAAATCAGCTCATTACCAGGCCATTACCAGCCACCGACCACCAGGCTCACTCGTAAGCTTTTTCGAGCTGCTTCATCCGCGGCCAGACCGGGGAGGAGGGGGCCGTCCGCTCCTTGACTTGGGCGAAGACGCGTCTTGCTTCCGACGGGTCCTCCCGGGCTACGGCCACGCAGTAATCCAGTTCAATCCAGGCCTTGCGCGGGTCCTCGACGCTCTGGCTGTAGGTCTTGAGCCAGTTCTTCAACCCGGTCGCGCCTTGCTTCTGCGCGGCCCGCAGCGAATCCTCGAGCTTGTACGACATGCCCGGCAGTTGCTCCCCGATCACCATCGCCGCCGCGTTCTGCTTCTGTTTGGTCTCCTCCTCGTGACTGACCTTATCCCAGTAGAGAAATATCTCCCAGCCGACGTAGAGCACTACGATGATAATGAACGCTGCAATTACTTTAGTCATGATTCCTCAATCCGCTCGATCCGCGCGCCCAGTTGCCGCAGCTTGCCATCGATGTTTTCGTAACCGCGGTCAATGTGATACACGCGATTGACCTGCGTGGTGCCGCGCGCGGCCAATCCCGCAATCACCAGCGCCGCCGAGGCCCGCAAATCGCTGGCCATGACCGGCGCGCCGCTCAACGGCTTGCCACCCTTCACAATCGCACTCGGCCCTTCGATTTCAATGTCCGCCCCCAGCCGCGTCAGCTCACTGACGTGCATGAACCGCGATTCAAATATCCGTTCCGTGATAATGCTGATGCCTGGCGTCAGCGTCATGAGCGCCATCATTTGTGCCTGCACGTCGGTCGGAAAACCCGAATATGGCAGGGTCGTGATGTCCACCGGCTTCAAGCGGCCGTTGCGGCGGACGGTGATGCCCGCGCTGGAACGCTCGATTCCCACGCCCGCGTCCTTGAGCTTGTCCAGCACCGCCCGCAAGTGATCCGCCCGCGCGCCGCGCAGCGTAACCTCGCCGTTCGTGGCGGCGGCGGCAATCGCATAAGTGGCCGCCTCAATGCGATCCGGGATCACCTCATGCTCCGCGCCGTGCAATTCCTTCACGCCGGTGATGGTCACGGTGGGGCTGCCAGCGCCGGAAATCTGCGCGCCCATCGCATTGAGGAAGCTCGCCAGGTCCACTACTTCCGGCTCGCACGCCGCGCTCTCGATCACCGTCACCCCTTCCGCCAGCGTGGCCGCCATCATCACGTTTGCCGTTCCGAGCACCGTCGGGCCGGCGCGGCCTCCCAGAAACATCGCGGCCCCGACCAACCGTTTGGCGCTGGCATGAACGTAGCCGTTCTCGATGACCACTTTCGCGCCCAAGGCCGCGAAGCCTTTCAGGTGCAGATTGATGGGCCGTGCGCCAATCACGCATCCCCCCGGCAGCGACACGGCGGCCTTCTTCAGCCGGCCCAGCAGCGGGCCCATTACGCAGATCGAGCCGCGCATCTTCCGGATCAGATCGTAATCCCCGGCGCCCTTGATCTTCCGGGCCTGGATGCGGACGCTGTCGCCCTCGAAGCGCACTTGCGCCCCGAGCCAGGTGAGGATCTGGCCCATGAACTTCACATCGCTCAGGTTCGGCACCCGCCGGATCACGCAGGGTTCAGCCGTGAGCAAGGCGGCCGCCATGATCGGCAGCACCGCGTTCTTCGCGCCGCTGATGGCCACTTCCCCATGCAACGGCACAGAGCCCTTAATCAAAAAGCTATCCATGGAAATATATTACAGCTAACTACCGGCGTTCCTGTTGCTCCGCCGTGACCGAATCACGCATCACGCATCACGCATCA
>CZKM01000117.1_pt1 | contig 19768 bp, 13 predicted proteins | sample 1122481 | NCBI WGS metagenome assembly CZKM01 (sample SAMEA3539301, study PRJEB10725) | soil metagenome | biome: tundra; feature: field; material: soil | place: USA | collected 2010-05 | depth 0.15 m | reverse complement strand
CAAGTACTTAGAGATTACGCCTCACAGAATCTGGGAGACAGTCTTTGCAACCAGTTGGTATTCAGCTGCTAACATCCGGACAGTAGTGATGGCAATTACTCCCTCTACAACGAGCATGTCTTGGGCGGTCCCAGGACGCTGGTCACCAATGCGGTGCCGGGGGTGACGAATTTTATCGTGGGCATGGGACCGTACTTTCAAGGCTTCTACCAAGTCACGGGCAGCACCAACTGGAACAACAACGGCATACCGAATTGGGATTACGCCGATCCGAACAATCCCGGGCTCGGTGTCTTGACCGTCACCATCGTCAGCCCGGCGCAAGGTCAAATCATTCAGTAGGCGGCTCAAATTCAGAATCTTATGAAAAACACCCTGATACTGCGGTGGTTCTCCCTCCTTTTACTCAGCGTCGGCGCGGTTCGCGCTGCCTCCGGCGACATGACAACGCTGGCCATTGCGGCTGGCCAAGGCCACGCCCTTGCCTTGCGCTCAGACGGCACGGTTTGGGCCTGGGGCGAGAACGCCTATGGCCCGCTGGGAGTGCCCAGTGTCGGTTTAGCCGAGTTTCCGCTGCGCGTGGCCGGATTGAGCAACATAGTGAGCCTGGCGGCGGGCGCGGACCATTCCTTGGCCGTGCAAGCCAACGGAACGGTATGGGCCTGGGGGGCGAACGATTCCGGCCAGCTTGGAACCGGCAATTACACCTGGAGCACTGTGCCGGTTCAAGTGGTGGGCATCACCAACGCCGTGGCGGTCGCTGGCGGCGGCTATGAGGGATATGGGTCACACTCTCTGGTTTTGCTCTCAAACGGATTGGTCATGGCCTGGGGATACAATGGATACGGTGAGTTAGGAAATGGAACCTTCACCACGAGTCCAACGCTTGTTCCTGTGCCTGGATTGAGCAACGTCGCGCAGATCAAGGCGGGGGCGTTTCATTCAATGGCGTTGACCACGAACGGGCAAGTATGGTGTTGGGGCTACGGACAGGACGGGGAAATGGGGAACGGGGCAAACCTCTACAATGTAAACGCCGTCCAAACCTTGCTGGTCAGCAACATCGTCAATATCGCCGCCGGCGGATTCCATAATTTGGCATTGAAATCGGACGGTACGCTTTGGGCCTGGGGCTATAACGCGGACGGCGAGTTGGGCTTGGGAACCACGAACAATTCGGCTACGGCCACGCAAGTCAGCACCCTCGCCCATGTGACGACGATCGGTGCGAGCACGTTCAGTTCAGCGGCCACTTTGGCGCCCACCACCCTAACCGGGTCCAACGCGCAAACATTGGTTTGGGGCTACGAATACTACACGACGCCTTATGCTTTGGGTCAGGCTCCGGTTTTCACGCAGTTGGCAGCCGGTTTCGAGTTTGACGCGGGCAATGATTACTTTTTCGGGCTGACCGCCAGCGGGGCAGTCCTGGCCTGGGGCATCAACGACGAGGGCGAATTTGGCGATGGCAACAGTTCCAATCCTTTCATTAACTCGACCACCGTCAATTTCATGTTGGCGCCGACGGTGAGCTTCACAGCGACGCCCGTGCCGCGCTGGGGTGAATTCATCCGGGGCAATCTGGATAACCTGAACTATTGCCCCATGGTCGTTCCCATTGATTTGGAGCAGGGAGTCCCGTTAAACGCCACCGGCAACGACCAATACTCCTATACCAACTCGAAGCCTTGGTTTCTCAGCATTTCAAACCAGACCTTGTATTTGGCCAACGCCCTCGTCAACGGAACAAACCTGGTCACGTATCCAGCGGGCAATCCCCTGGTGGCGTTTGGCAGCCAGGGCAACGGCTCGCCCTTGTTTGTGAACCAGCCCTACCGTTTCGGGGTTTACGCCGGGGGTATGGATGAAAGCACAGCCTCGGCCACCAACGTCATTCGCATTTCCGTCTATGACGCCACGAAATTCACCAATGGTGTAACGGCCAATATGGTTCCCACCAACGCGTTCACCATTGCGCTGCCGCGCCGAACCGTGGCGGCGGATTCCAATGCTTGGTATTCATTTATGATGAATGGGGCCTCAACGACGTTCACCAGCAACGGCCTGACCACCACGGTCGAATTTCTCGACGCCGGCTTCACGAACGACAAGCCCTTTGGGCTGAGCTGGTTCGCCAGTAACGGTCAAGCGCCGCCGATGACCAATTTTGACCTCGTCGCGTATAAGCTCACGCACACGGCGTCCACAACCAACTACTTTTACCGGGTCGAAGTGCTCGGCAAGGTGCAAGTCGCCACCAACACGGTGGCCCCAATGGCCACGAATGCGGCGGGGGTTTGGACCGCCGCGCCGCTTTATACGCTGGACTTTCAACAGCCCTCCCCGTTGCAGTCCATGTATGTGAATCGGTTGTTTTTCCAGGGAACCCCCATGCCGCCCACCTACGAAAACGCGGCCTCTCCGGGGCCGAAGGGCTTGAGCGTGATGGTGACGAACCTCGTGAGCCTGACCAGCACCGTTTACACCAACCTTGACGCCAGCCCGGAACTGCGGCGCAGTCCGATTCTCGATCAGTTTGTTGTGGACATGAACAGCGACCCGCTGGCGCTCACCAGTTACGTCATCAATCAAATCGGTTTGACCGATCCATATGCCGCGGCGCAAGTCAGCCAAGTCGTCGCCGCCAACATCAACTGCGGCGGGATTGATCGCAGCGCACAAGCGACGTTTCTGGAAGGGCAAGGCTCGCCCGTTGAACAGTGCGCGTTACTGGTTTATCTGTTGCGCCAGGCGGGTTATCCAGCGGCCTACGTCTTTCCCACCAATGGCAATCTGTTCATGTCGGACAGCCACGTCAGCCAGCTTTGGCGGATGCAGGTCAGCGGAGTGCTGAACACCTTGGGCATCCCTTATATCACGACCAGTTTTCTGACCGTTGATTACCCGTGAGTGGTGGCCAACATCGGCACCAACACGGTTCACATTTTTCCCTGGATTAAGGACACGGCCATTGTGCAAGGCGTCAATCTTTATGATTACATGCCCGCCAATTACAACAGCGCTCTGGCCTGGGTCGAGCAGTACGTTCGCGGCAACACGAACATTTTGAATTTGGACCCGGAGAATCTGCCCGCCGTCCTGTTTCCGAAATTTGTGCAACAGTGTTTGCTGACGAATGTGCAAGGAACGCCACTGTCGTTGGATAATGTCGGCGTGACGGCGCATGACCGGCCCCATCAATTCCCCGCCTGGTCTTATCTGCCACAGCCGGACTTTGTGACCAATCTCAACACCCTGGCCGTCGTGGACAGCCTGACCGCCAGCGCGGTCACGTATCCATTCCTGTCCAACATTTTTAACAGCGCCGAAGTCAAGCTTTACAACACCACCGGCTCAACCTCCAATCTTCTGGTGGACACGGGCGTATGGGATGCCTGCGACTTCCATGATCGCAAGCTTCTGGTCTTTACCAACAACGCTCAAATCTGTCTCTGGCTGGCCCCCTACCGCACCAACATCAGCACCGTGCAGGCGTTCTCGGCGGGCGCTCCCAGCTCGACGGCTCTCCAATCCAACTCCGTCGCCGCGTCGGGCATTGCCAACTTGACGGTAAATGTCATTCACAAGCGTCGGGTGGCCTATCTCTCGCAATCGGCGGATTACTTTCCCATCACCGAAACGATGGGCACAACGAACATTTGCAAATGCTCCACCTATGAAGTGGCTGGCATCGCGCTGGATTATAGACGGGTCACCCCGGCGATGTTGCAGCCCTACGAAGATTTTTATTGGGGGCTGCAACGGCAACGAGCCACCAACAACTCCTTTGTCCCGCCCGTGCAGGATTATCAGGGCACGGCGGCTTATCTGCTGGCCATGGGCTATTACCAAAAGAACGATGCTTTTGACGCGCTCAACCAGCAATGGCATGGAGTTCGAGGGCTGATCAATTTTGAATCGGGATTGGGAGCCGTCGGCAATTCGAGCCAGACCAACATGCAGGCCAGAGTGGATATGGCGACTTCGGCGGAAACCCTGATTGCCAATGGCAGCCTCCGGCCCGACAGCGGCGTGCCCGATTTTAGCGTGCCGCAAAATTATTACACATTGCTCATCGTGAACGGCTCGGCGCAAGAGCACGATATTCTGCAAACCATGTTTCCCGACCAGAACGCGGTTTCCACCGTCCGATTGCTGCAATTGGCTCAACAGCGAGCCACCAATGGGAATTCCCCCATTCTGGAACTCGTCAATAACAACTATGTCGCGCAAGGAAACGCGACTCATTCCGGGTACGGCACGACTGCGCTCCAAAACATCAATGCTCAGGTTTGGTCGGTCGTGACCAACATTTTTAGCCAGCCGGACGGCCCGTATGCGCGCGCGTGGATCACCCCCGGATTGGTTACCAATGCCGGCGGGTCGTTTGCCGGGATGGGGGCTTTGACCCTGGGCTTTAACCATTGGGCGGCGGTCATCAGTTCCAATTCCGTTATCTACAACGGCGGTTACGGGAGTTTCCTGAACAGCCTGACACCCACCGGTTCTGGCGTCACGTTTCCGTACGACCTCAATGTGAACCCGGATGGCAGCCCCTCGTTTTCCTACAACGACCCCGCCGGCGGAAACGTGGCCCCGGTGTTTTCGCCCTTGGAAACTGCTTCCTTGCCGACGACCTGCAGCACCTATGCCTACACCACTTTTGAAGCGCTCGAAGCTGCCCAAATCCTGGCACAAAACAACCTTTCAGGAACGGCGGCGACAGGTTTGGAAGTCGGCGCGGACAACGGGAACGTGGGCGGTCAGACCTCCTTTTGGCGCGGGCTGGGTCAAACCGTGGCCGAGCCGGTCGATATCGCGTCAGGCGCTTTTTACATCGACACCGTGGATTTGACGCTGCCCGGCCCGTTCCCGCTTCAGTTGCGACGCAATTACGTCAGCCAAAATCTCAGCCCCAACCAGTTTGGTTACTGCTGGAAGATGAACTTTACCCCGTATCTGGTGGTGACCACCAACGCGGCCGCTCAATCCGTTATTTACGCCGCCGAACTGGATGGAGCGGTGATCGCCTATCACCAGACCAACACCAGCCTGCCGTGAGTGGTTTTGCCATCGGACAATCCCGCGCTCAACAACAACAGCATCTATGGCCGAGGGGCCAGCGGCAACATGTTCAATGCCCGACTGAATCTTTACACCACCAACGGCAATACCTATGTCATTTCCGCTCCCGATGGCAGCAGCCGCACCTACCAACAGACGAGCTTCGCCATTACGAGTGGCGCCAATCAAATGAACCGGACGCGGCCCTATCTCGCACAATGGCAGGACCATTTCGGGAACAATGCGCTCTTTTACTATGGCACCAACGCGGCGGCGGATGACTACGGGCAACTGAATCGCATCAACATGGCGAATGGCAACTCCTTCGTATTCAAGTACGATTTCTATGGCCGCATTTACGAAGCGTTTTCCAGAGACGGTCGCTTCGTTCAATATCAATACGATAATTACGGCGACCTGGTGCGGGTGACACTGCCGGACAACACCCAATGTCAGTACCAGTATCAGCATTACACGTTCACCACCAACGGCAACAGCTACACGGACTCAAGCCATCTGATGATTCAGGAGATCAAGCCGGACGGGCGGATAGTGGCCAACAACTATGACACCTTGAACCGCATCACTACCCAGGCGGCCACGGTGGGGACAAATCTCGTCCTGGTAACCAACGCCTACTTCTACTACACCAACAGCGTCACGAGCATCACCAATCAGTTCGCCACCAGGGCGACGCGCGTGGATGATGTGTTCCACAATCCAACCGTCTATTATTACACTAACAACGTGATCACCAACACGGTCGATCCTTTTGGGTACACCACCACGCAGGTTTGGTTCCAGGACAATGCCACGGCCCCCGGCTATCCGCGCAGCCTGCAATACACCGTTGATAAGCGCGGCCTGACAAATCAATACTATTACGACGCCTCTGGCAACGTCATGCAAATGGTGGTGCTCGGGAATATCACCGGCGAAGGCGTATCGAATCAGGCGGCGACCAGTTCCTACAGCTACGCGACCAACAATGTGCCACGCACAACCACCGACCCGGTTGGGAATGGAATGCAATTTGTGTATGACACGGTGGACCCGTTCAAGGTGACCCAGGCCATTCGCACGAGCGGAGCAACCGCGATTGCAACCAACTTCTATTTTTACACCAACGTCGGCACCTCGGCCTTTGGTTTGGTTTCCAGAGAAGTCCAGGCCGGCGCGACCAATGACTTTCCCTACAACAGCAATGGTTTCAAAACGGTGCAAATCCAGTATCCGGCGACGACGGATAATCCCACCGACGCCGACCCGGCGGTCATTCACTATTTCAGTTACAATCTGCGCGGGCAGATGTACCAAGTGCAAATTGCCGGGGGAGCGTTGGCGCAGATGGACTATGACGCGATGGGGCGGATTACCTCGCGCCAGGTGTTTGATCAAAATAACAACAATGTGTCCGGCGAGTTTTATTACTACAATCAGAATGGAGAACTTGCGTGGTACGACGGGCCGCGCTCCAGCCCCGAAGACTACATTTATTATGTCTATGACGGAGCCGGGCGGGTCATTCAACAAATCAAGTGGCGTTCACAAGGAATGCTCAGCGGAGCGGGTGTCGAAGCGCCGAACGGCAATGCCCAGTATTCAACCACGTTTCGCACGTTTGACGGATTTGGGAATTTGACCTCGACGACGGACGCGCGGGGGGCGGTGACAACAAACCAATTTGATGCTTTGGGCCGGTTGTTGCAAAGGCAGGTCATTGAAACCAATGGCACCCTGCTCAAGACGGAGAAGTTTTCCTACGAACAGGGCGGGCTGGTTGCCAGCGCCACCAATGCCCTTGGCGGCGTGACCGCGACGCTCTACACGCAGACCGGCAACCCGTTTTACCAGCTTGGCCCCGATGGAGCAACGAACGGCTGGAGTTACTATCCTGACAACCGTCCCAAGCGCCAGTACCTCGCCAACGGCAGTTTCTGGCAAACGACGTATAATGACGTGAGCCTTCTGGCCACGCGCACGTTCTACAGCGCGGGCGGCACTGCCTTGACGACCAACGTAACGGGGTTTGACCGCCGTGGAAACCAAATCCTGAAAATTGACGAATTGGGCAATGCGTTCACCAACCTCTTTGACGGCCTGGACCGCGTGAAGGTTGCCGCTGGCCCGCCCATTGTGACGGTGTCTCTGAGTGCGGATTTGAGCACCTACATCACCAACAGTGTCCAGCAGATTAGCACGTATGTCTATGACAATTGCGGCAAGGTCCTGACCGTCTCGAATGCCCTGGGCGAAAGCGCAATTACTTACTTCGACGTTCTTGGGCGGGTGACCGACAAGGAAATCCACGACGCCACGAATAATCTGGTGCGGATCACGACGACCACGTATTCCGCCGACCACCAAAGCCAAACGGTCACGGAGGGCAGCGGGTCCACGGCCATCGTCAAGACCATCTACTCGGATAATGAAAACCAGCCGGTTCTGACCATCAGCTATCCCTCTGCCACCGTAAAGGAGTTCGTCCTGGACAGGTACGATTTGGTTGAGAACCTCATTTCGGAAACGCACAACACGGTTTCCGGCGCGGCCATGACCATGTGGACGACCGCCGCCTTCGCCAACGATGGTCTCAACCGTGTCACCTCTAAAACAGATCGGGACGGCGCGGTGACCACCTACACGTATGACCCGGCGGGCAACCGGACCAACATCGTAATGCCGGGCGGACTCGTTTGGCGCGCCGCCTTCAATCCGGCCCTGCAAATGCAGTACGATTGCGATGTCGGTTCCGGCAGCGCTATCACCCGGAGCAACAGTTACGCCTACTACGCAACGACCGGCCTGTTACAAACCAAGGCCGATGGACGGGGCGTGACTTGCACCCATTACTTTGACGCCTTCTTGCGCCCCGCCTCCAACGTCTATTCCGGTTCGCTGCCGGAACAGAACATGACCACCGCGTTTAACTATGACCGCCGGAGTTCTGTCACCAACATTTCCGAAAGCTTTGCCTCCACCAACACTGGCCCCGGCGTTTCTGTGACCCGGGCCTTCGACGCTTATGGCGAATTGATTGGCGATGCCGTGTCGGGCGGCGCCGGTTACTCGGCCAGCCAGAACTGGGATGCGGCCGGGCGCAGAACGGGACTCGCCATTGGCTCATTTGTTTACGGCTTTGCGTGGCGTGCGGACGGCCTGCTGCTTTCGGTGCGCGGGCAAGCAGGATACGGCGGCGGCGCTTACACCTATGATACGAAGGGGCAACTACTCACCCGCGCGTTCGCTCCGCGCATAACGAGCATCACGCAGTGCGACGGCGAAGGACGGCCACTGGCCGTCAATACCACCGTCAATGGTTCGTCCGTCCTGTCCGAAACACTCGGCTGGACACCGGATGGCTTGCTGGCGACTCATACCGTCCTTCGTGATTTTACCGATTCGCGCAGCTATACCTACGCAAAGCTGAGCCGGCGCTTGACCCAGGAAATTGTGGGGCTGAGCTCCACCGCATCGTGGACCAACGTTTTTGCTTATGATAAGGGAGTCGCCGGAGGCCCCGGCGTGCTGACGGGCAACGGGCAGGCCGCGGGAACCAACGTCGTTTGGAAGGGCGGAACGGACGCTTTCTCGCGCGTCAACGTCGCGACCAATTCCGTGGCCCAACGCCAATCGTACGGCCTGCTCAATGGAACAGCGACCATGACTGCGCTCCTGGACGGTAACCCAACGGCGGTCACGACCGTTGGAACTAACGATGTCTATGAGTGGCGCGCGCAATTGGCATTGCAGCCGGGCGCTCATCAACTGATCGTCAACGCGCTCAATTGGAGCGGTTATTATACCGCGTCCGCAACCAACACATTTACCAACCACGCCGCCGATCGGGTGCAGAACAGTTATGCCGGCAATGGCGAAGTAACGAGCCGAGTTTGGATAAGCGCCAACGGCCAGACCAACGCCACCCAAAGTCTTTCCTGGGATGCGAAAGATCGCTTGCACGGCGTCACCTATGTGGACAGCAACACCAATGGCTACATCTGGAGCGCCATTTACGATTGGTTGGGCAGGCGGCTGGCAACAACCACCATTTTCATCACCAATGGGGTGACTGTCTCCAGCCTGCCCAAGACAATCAACCAGTATTTCGATCCAAACGTGCAGTTTCTGGAATTGGGCGAGACGGACAGCGGCGGCACGACTTGGAAGTTCTACGGCCCCGATCTAAACGGTGTCTATGGAGGGATGCAAGGCGTCGGTGGCTTGGACGCTGTGGTCAACGGGCCGCGCCAGTCCAGTCCTGTCGTTAGCGATATTCGTGGCAATGGATATGCCATCTTCAATCTGACCCAGGGAAGCCTTGTGTGGTATTCCAGCCGCGTCACGGCGTATGGCGCGGTCGAAGGCTATCGTCCCCTGCCGCTGGCCGACGGCGCAAAGATGGCAGCAGCCAGTGCCTGGCGGGGCAAATGGGCCGACATCACTGGACTATACTGCCTCGGGCATCGCTACTATGACCCGACCGCTGGCAATTGGTTGGGGGCCGACCCTCTCGGCCACGACGCCGATCCTTCGCTCTACGCGTTCTGCGCGGCGAGTGATCCCATCAATTCTTTCGACCCGGATGGAAGGTTGGCCACTACTGCTGCTCACGGCATAGACACGACTTGGAATCTAGGCTTGGCGGCCCTTTTCACGCCCGCAGCCGACAACCCGGATCAGGCGAGCGCACTAGCCCAACTGGCGATTGATAAGTCGGGTCTAGGTTCGCCGATGAGAAACTGGTTCGGCGTGAACTACAGCGCCAATCCTGTTGTTGACAGCGCCCCGGCAACGTTTGGCCCTTTGGTCCAGAATGCGATCAATTCTTACGGGGTCGGGGAACTCACCGCCACGACTCCACACGTCGAAGTTCCGGCACCCGACTATTCTGGTCCGCAGACCGGGTTCTATGTGATGCCTGGTGGTATCGCTGTTCCTTCAACCGGGTATAGGGCAATTAGCGGCTCAGCCGTAACGGAAGCGCAAGGGGGAACCATTGAGTCCAGAAACCCGAGTTACCTGACGTTCAACGACATTACGACGCTGTCGCCTGAGCAGGTCCAAGACCTGCTACAACTGCCATGAACGCCTTCGCACGTCGCAACCGTGACACACTACAGCTCTTGAACGATATTCACGTCCCAACAACGAAATGGAATACGGGTACAGAGCCTGAACCATTTGCGGTATCCAACCCACAATGGGGCACGGGCGGCGGGTCTCAGGCGGTTACGTACTCAATAATGCAAGGATTTTCTCTTGCTCCGTTGACTAGAGTAAACGCGCCCCCGGCCACAATCTCCACAACCCTTGCTAAGGCCAGATGATGGAATTCGAAGGCTACATAGGCATATTTAGAGAGGAGTGCGGTGAGCACCTACCGGAGAGCGAAGTAAGGGAACTGGAGCCCTTGTTCTCGGGTAAAGATGCTCGGCGGATCTTTCTAAAACTCGAGGAGTTGCGGACAGCAGGAAGGGTCCCCTCGCCACGCTTTGCGAAAGCACTGACTGATTTTTTCTGGAGGTTCGCATACTGAATGAGCTCTTGAACTTTGCACACCAACCATAGCACCGATGGTGCCAACGATTTTATGAACGCTGGGACGGCTTCTCGGCTACGAACGCTTCTCAAAGCGAAGCAAAGATCGCCTACGTCAAACTCAACAGCCAAACGCCTTGCCCGCCTCGTGGCGCTGTCCCGGTTAACCAGGGGTGTTGTGGGAGGCTTTTTCACTCGCAACACCCGGATCGCCTTCGGTGATGGCTGCGACTGTCCCAGCTATGTCGGGTTTATGATTGGATAAAGAGGGATTTGCTGGCAAGCAATAACGCGGAAGTGAAACGAGCACTCTATCTTGTCCTGTTCCTCCACGTCGCGGCGGCGTCCGCGCAACTGGCGGTGAGCGTGTCCCCCGTGAAGGCCACCGGCAGCAAGGCTGTGGTGCCGCTGGCGATGAAGAACGGCTTTGCCGAGAAAATCGAATCGGCCCGCACCGTCTGTTTCCTGCTCGATGACCAGGGCAAAGTCGTTGGTCACTCCACACAGTGGGTGATTGGCGCGGGCCGGGAGAAATCCCCGTTGGCCCCGGGAGCCACCAACGCTTTCAACTTCGTAGTCGCGGTTGGAAAGCCGTTCACAAGCACGAACCTGACAGCGAGGGTTTCCTTCAGCCGCGTGGTGTTGGAGGGTGGCAAACTGGCCGACGTGAACAAGGAAGTGCAAATCCAGAACGCTGATAAATGATTTAATCCGGGTGGCGGTCGTTTCTTCCGTGCCCATCCCCTGGGCCACCTCCTTGGCGACCGTTGCCCGGATGCTTTTTACGGGATTGTTTTTTCGTGAACCTTTCGCAGCTTCGAGCAATTCAAGTTTGGACGCCACCAATGCCATTGCAGAGGCGCTTGGATTCCCGCTTTCGACATTGATTATCGAAGCAGAAGGCGAGAGGCGGCGCTGTGAACCAGCGCCGCCTTAATCACAAGCAGGTCTGGAATTGACCGCGCGGGGGCGGGTTCACTGGCTCGGCTTTGGTTTTACAATGGCAATTGTCGTGTGGGTGCTCCAAAAACTGCGCTCGAAAGTGCGCTGGTCGAATTTGGCGAGCAGCGCGGGCTTGCCGTTGCGGAAGCGTTTGCCCGCCTTGGTGACGATGGCGGTTACCTGATACTTGTTCGCCTTGCCGCCGGTTTTCAGGCTGGTGGCTGTATCGGGCAACACCCAATGTTCGTCAACCGGCTCCTCGGTTTCCGTGTGGCCGGGTTTGCCCTGGCCAAAACTGTGCGCGAGCTTGGGCCGCGTGATCCGGTGCTTTCCGATGACATCGGAAAATGCACGGCGGGTGTCCTCGTGGCTGCATTGGTGAAGGATTTGCGTTTTCAGACAAGCGGCCATTGAAGCGATGCGGTTACGCCCGGCGTCGCCGGGCGATTCCGCAAGGTAATTGCTGCGGTTTTGCGTGAGGTACACAACCGCGCAACGGGCACTGCGGGCTGTCGTTTGAAAAAGCTGGTCATGGTCCGTGAGGAAGTAATGGCTTTCGTCGGAGAAGATGAACACTGGCCGCTCACGGTTGACTCTCCGTTGCAACGCAAGCTGGGTGCAATACTTCCAAACCACGGACGCGAAGCGGCCTGCCTCGTGGTAATCCAGAACCGGCAGATTCACAACGACGATGCTGCCGTTGAAAATGTCGTCGGGGCTAACATTCGTGCTTCCGCCAAACATGCGGTGCATCGGCTCCGTGCAAAAGTGTTGCGCCACTGATGCCGTAAAAGTCGCAACGATGGACTGCCGGGTTTTCTCCGGCAGTGATGGAAACTCGCGCAACCAGTAGGCGCAAGCCTGTTGAAAGTCGTGCGTGCCGTTTGCACGCTGCCTGCCCTGCGCAAGCAGTTCCCAGCATTTTGATTGCGCCTGCCATTGGCTGTCCTTCACCTGGTCGGGAAACAATGGGCCGGACTGGATGATTTCCTTTGCGAGCAACATGCTTGGCGTCACGCCTGCGGCGGTGATGAGATCGAGCGTGTTGCCGATCAACACTTCTGCGGACTTTTGCCAAAACGAGTCGCTGGCCCTGCCGTCACGCTGCGCCATTGCAACCAGTTCGGCCAAAATGCTCGTGGCATTCTTGCTGCCTAATCCAAGGCGTGCGCCGTGCTGCAACTCGTAATCGAGGAAGTTAAAGCAATGGTCTTCTTGCGGCCCGAAGAAAATCCCGTCGCTGCTGCGCCCGTTTTCTTCGAGGTTGCGCCGCCATTCGTCGGCGTCCTCCGGTTTGACCGTCAGGACCAATCCGCCATAACCAGCTCTCAGCATCGCGGCGGCAAAGACCCGTGCAGTGGTCGAGCTTTTACCTGAGCCGGTGTCGCCCAATACTTGCACACCCTCGAACGAGTCTGCAATCGTCCAGCGTTCCGAATCGTTCCACAGAACCAGCGCGGTCCGGTCATCCCAATCCTTCCATTTCCCAAACAAGTCGTTGAAAATACTCATGCTCACTTTTCCTTTCGTGTCTGCTTGCGGTTAGTCGTTGCTGGTGGACAGGCCGCGCGGGAGCATGGGCCTGGGCGGCGCGGCGGTGCTGCCGGAAGGCGGCATTACCGGGGCGGGCTTCTTTGCGCGGGTGCGGCGCTCCTTGGCTGCTTCCGTGCGCAAGAACCGCGCAACGGTATCCTTGGAAAGCGTGATTTGGCACTGCGCCAGCAGGGCCGCGATTTCCGCGCTGGTGGCTCCTTTCTTGTCCAGTTCGATGATTTCCTCGCGCAAGGCTGCGAGCAAGGCGAGCTTGCCGCGCAGAGGCCGTGAATAACTTTTGACGAGCGAGCGAAGCTGCTCCTTTACTGCACTGACGTTGTTTTGACTCATACTTTTTGCTGCGTTTGAATTTCTCTGGATTTGCATTGGGGGTGCGGCGACGCGTCCGCGCCGCCGCGTTTGCGTTCCTTAGCGCGTGGCGCTAGGAGATGGTGTCCTCACAGATTCAGCTTGAACGTTCCCGAGGGCATCCAGCTTCCTGGCCCATTCAGGTTTCTGGCCTTGAATCCGGCTTGCAAGCTGGTCTCGGGCGGATTGGATGAGCGGCTGAACCTTCTTCGCTTCCTCCGGGGTCAGGTCCTCGTAGGTCGTGCAAAGCTCGCCATTCTGCCTTTTCGAGCCGATCCGCTTGAGGGTGAAATCGCCGAAGCAGGTCTGCGCTTCGACGTAGAGCCAGAACCGGAACATCATGGACAGCAGGGCGTGGCGCATGAACATCCGTTTTGCGATGAACCGCGCCCGTTCCTCCGTGTCGTTGTTCGGTAGAAGCTCGCCGAGAGGTTCGCTTGAGCAAACGATGACGCGGGCTTGGGGATGCACTTCGGCTTTGAATTTATTTCGCCCAACCTGGCCGACGATCATGAGGGGCGTGTTTATTTTGAGTTTCATACTTTGTTTTTGGATATGCCCTCCGCAACGACGAGTTGGCGGACGGCGGGTACAGCGCCCGTACTCGGCTGGCTCCCGCCAACGCGAACAGCTTCCACGTGGTCCTTCTGGATAGCCAGAAGCAGCGAGGCAAGCTGCGTGCCTTCGAGGGTCACAGTATGGGTGCTGTAAATCAGGGTGAGGGTTTCGGCGGCACCGCCCGCCGTTGTGGGCGTCAAATGCGCACACAAAAGCGCGTTGTACGGGAGCGCAAAGGTGCCGTGCGCAGCGGTTTCAAACCGGGCGAACAGATTTTGCTCGGCGGTGTCGTAACAGGGCTTGGTATCTTGCATAAAACTTGGTTGCGATTACCGGCTGATTCCGCGCTGGCCGCGTTGCATCTGGCGCATGATGGCTTTGGCTCGTTGAACCTGTTGCAGATGGCGTACTGTCCACAAAACCCGATCTTCAAAAGAACGATTCGGACTGAACAAGTACGGGTCTGTGTTGACGGAGCGAGCGGCGAGCATCGCGAGCCGGACCGTGGCAATCCACGGGCCGGGGACATAGGTCTGAGGCTGCGGCACTTCGCGCCGGGGCTGCACACCGGCGCAAACGTCCAGCGCCCGCTGTTTGACTTGCGCCAGCTTCAAGCGACTTTCCTCTGAGAGTTGTTCCAACTGCGCTTTGCGCAATGCCTCCGGGTCGGCGTGCTTCTGCTTCTTGGCGCGGTTTTCGTGAACGATCTTGGCAATCTCACGTTGGGTTAACGCTCGGCCTAACTCTTGTTGCTTCCGCGCAACCAGTTCGTCACGCTCAGTGGAGCGTTTGGAGAATCGCGCCAGGATACCGGCGTCAACGCTGTGTATTTGGATACACTGGTTGCGGTCGCGATAGGTCTCGTACCCAAGCGCGTGAAGCGATTGGGCCAAGTGCTCGCGATAAATGCCGGTCAATTTGGTGGCGTGGTCGTAGAGGGGGCGGGCTTCAAGGGCTTTCAGGCGGTTTTCAACCGGGTCATGCGTCACGTTGAACGTGATGCAGTGGGTATGCAACTGCGGGTCCAGGGCGCGGCTTTCCCGGTGAAGAAACTGGGCGCAAACCACATTGCCGGTGACGCGGCTCGGCGGGCAGCGAGCGCAACACCTCGGCAATGGCGTCGTCAAAGCGCAAAATGGCGATGGTCTTGGTTTTCTTGCGGGTGAACGAAAGGGCGTGCCGTTCCCAATCAATGTTCGATGCTTCCAAAAGCGCAAGGTCGGTTTGGGAAGCGCCGGTGTGCCACGCCAGTTGGTAAAAGGTTTTGCGTTCCGGGTTGACTTCGTGCTCGACGATCCGGCAATGCTCGTCCCAGGTAATGGCCCGCTTTTTTTTGAACGAGACGGCGGGCCAGCGTTTCTTGGGCAGCACCGGCCAGGGCAGCCAACTCATGTCCAGGGCAAAATTGTGGATGCGCCGCAGAAAAACGTTGGTCGAAACACAGCCTTTCTCCAACACCTTGAGGAAATGATCGGCTTGGGTCTCAAGCACAACCAGATCGCGGAGCGAGTCGAATGCTTTGTCCCTGATGGCGACGAGCCAACGGGCGTGAGTGTCGCCAGTCTTGAACTTGGGGATTTCATCCATGACGTTCTGCCAAGTCCGGGTCGCCCCGGACGGGTCGCCCGCCTTCCAATAGACCCGCGCCAGATGCAGGCTGAAAGCGGGGGCTTGCTCGTTCTCGTTCTTGGCGGCGACAAGGCGAAAGGCTTCGTCCTTGTCGCGGGTCTTGAGGGTCTCCTGTTTCTTGGTAACGAGGTCTTCGCAGTAATAGACGCCCCAGGGGCGGAGGAATACGTGGTAACGGTTTTTCATCTGTCGATTCATGTTTTGAACATGAACCAACCCGTTGCGGTCCCGTCAGCGAGCAGTGACCGAGTTTATCTCGGGTAGTAGCCGACTTGTGCGGCTACTGAAACTTTCACTGAAACTCGGCTCTTTTTCCTCCAAAATCCCAACAAAAGGGCTGGAGGCGGGAGTCGGAATCGAACCGACGCATAAGGCTTTTGCAGAGCCCCGCCTTACCACTTGGCTACCCCGCCATCCGCGTGGTGCAGAAATTAGACGACTCTAACGCGCGCGCAAGTCTTTATTCCCTAGCGCGCAACCCAGCTCCCGCCGCTGAGCCCACAATTCATGCGGTTCTAGAATCCCCACTGGCGTGATGATGCCCTTAATCAACTCCGCCGGGGTGACGTCGAACCCCGGATTCAATGCCTCGCTGGTTGGATTCGCCACGCGGACATACACACGCTTGACCGAGTGTCGGACGCGAGATGTCGGATACGGCGTGGGCCCCTTGCCGGGTGTCCTTCCTACGACGCCCCACGCGCCGAGGACTTCGCTTTGATGCCGCTCTTCAATCGGAATATCTAGGCCGGACTTCATATTCCAGTCGATGGTGGACAATGGAATCGCAACGTAAAAAGGGATTCCATGCCGCCGTGCAAGTACTGCCTTCGTATAGGTGCCGATTTTATTGGCGACTTCTCCTGTGCGGCCGAGCGTGCGATCGCTGCCCACAATCACCAGGTCGATTTTTCCTCGCTGCATCAAGTGGCCGGCGGCGCTGTCGGCGATAATCTGATGTGAGACCTTTTGCTGAGCGAGTTCCCATGCTGTCAGGGTTGCGCCCTGGGAGCGCGGCCGGGTCTCGTCGCAATAGACATGGAATCTTCGTCCCTGCGCCTGCGCGGCGTAAAGGGGCGCGGTGGCGCTGCCGATATCCACGAACGCAAGCCAGCCGGCGTTGCAATGCGTGAGGACATTCATCCCATCGCAAATCAGATTAGCGCCGTGCCGCCCGATGTCCTCGCAATGGCGCACGTCTTCGTTGGCAAATTCCTCCGCCGCCGCCAGGGCCAGTGCCTGCTGCTCCTCGACCGATTGACCCGCGCGCATGGCCTGGCGCACGCAGTTTAACGCATTGATCGGATCTACGGCAGTGGGCCGCGCGGCTTTGAGTGTGTCGCAAACCGTTTCAACATGCTGGAGGAACTTCGCCACGTTGCGTCCCCGGAAGGCGCGCGCGCCTTGAGCAAGGCCGTAGGCCGCCGCAGCGCCAATCGCGCCGGCACCACGCACAACCATGTCTTTGATGGCCCGCGTGGTTTGGCGGAAGTCACGGGTTGGGACGATCCGAAATTCATGGGGCAGTAGCCGCTGCTCGATGAGCAAAACTGCATTGCGCCGGATGTCGAACGTCACGGTGCGAAAATGGCTGGCGCGACCGTGGACGGTGACGTTCAAGCGATTTCCACTTTCATCCTCCGGATTTTGCTTTGGATGCCGCGGTAGAAGGGATGCTGGCGAAGTTGGTGGAGATCCGGGTCCCTGGCCAGCCATTTAAAGTCGCGATAACCTAGAGTCAGCGCCTTCTCCAAAGCTGCCGCCGCCTGATCAAATTCGCCGCTGAGAGAATGACTACAGGCGAGATTGTAAAAGACGAGCGGGTTGGCCGGTTGGAGCCGGGACAACTGCTGGTCCACTCTCAGGCTGCGGTCGAATATTCCCCGTTGGGTATAATGGTCTCCCAACATCTGCAGCGCTTCGAGGTATTGGGGATCACGGCGGACGAGCCCCTCCAGGAAAGAGATTTTGACGTCAACCTCGCGAGTTTCCTTACGGGTCAACGGCTTGCTTTTGGCACTACATTCTTCCGGCATACGACAGCATGGATTGTTTCCAAGCGGGAAGGACAAGTCAAGCGCTGGACGCGAAATTGTCGGCAGCACAATCGGGTGGGAACAAACTGTCCCTCGCGCCGAACGTTCTGTGAGGCGATTGAAGAATCCTACTCGCAGGCTGCTGAGCTAGCGTCCCTGGTCATTCGAGTCACTACGCCAGAGCGTACTTCCGCAAATACTTCACCCCGACGGCCAAGTCCTTCGGCCACGGCGATGTGATGGTGAGCGGCTCGTTGGTGACGGGGTGGGGCAGCGCGAGGGCTTCGGCATGGATCGCCGTCCGGGCAATCAGAGGTCGCTCCACATGATTCGGCTTCAGCCGATAGTTCCGCTTTAAGCGCGAGAGCAGCAGTGGTCTCCCGCCGTACATTTGATCCCCAACGACCGCCATGCCTGCGTGGCGAAAATGGACTCGCACCTGGTGCGCACGATCAGTCAACAACTCGCACTGCAAGAGGGCAAAACCGGCAAACCGTTCCCGGACTTCAAAGACCGTCACCGAACGCTTGCCGCTCCTCGGATCTACGCGCATCAGGCCGCTCCGCACCGGGTGAGGCGCGAGTTTGGCTTCGATTTTGAACAGATCCTCCGCAGGTGTGCCCTGTACCAGCGCCAGATGCTTCTTGCCAGGGTTCTCCGCGCCGAACCAATTTGCCAGCATAACGAGCATCGGTTTGCTTTTCGCGAGCAGCAGCACACCGCTCATCTCGAAGTCCAACCGGTGCGCGGGCATCAGGTAACTCCGCCCGCCTTCCATGGCCCAGGGCGCGCCCCGCTCGATGCCAGCGTGCAACAGCTTGATCAGGCTCGGGCGGTCGGGGCTGCGGCGGTCGGGCGACGTCAGCAAGCCGCTCGGCTTGTCGAGCGCCAGCAGGTGCGCGTCTTCATACAGAATGGGGATTTCCCAAAACTCGTGCGTCGCAGGGGAAGAAACTTTGATGGTGGCACTCACAATCGGTTAGAGCAGAGCATACATCGGAAAAGCTGCCTGTCCAAGTCCGTCCACAAAGCAGTATTCGACGAGGCCCAATGCGATCAGGACCCAGCCAGACGCGCCAGGCATCGCTCCGTGCTTCGGCCTTTACCCTGGGTTATGATTTCTTTGAGGTCGGCCCCGGACCCATTGTCGGCGTGGGCTGTTGCCGAGCGAGCGGCGTGTCGCGCAGGCCTTTCTCGGCTTCTCTGCGGAGCCAATCGTTAAAGGCCTCATTCTGCCGGTTCTGGCGGACGGCGTTGCTGAAGGCAGGCAGGCTCGCGTTCATTTTCGCTTCGTCCAGAGGCAGCTTGGCTTTCACATAGACGATGAGGCCGCCCTCGCTCGTCATCTGGAAGTTGCTCACCTTGCCCAGCGGCGTGGTGAAGCTGAGTTGCTTATACTGGTTCAAGGTCACATGGTCCTCCACTTCCGGCACGTCCCGGGTGCTGATCGAGAACGGTGGCACCTCAAGCAAGTGGAGTTTGGCGCTGTCGCAAACGGCCGTGAGCGTCTTCCCCTGCGCCAGCCCGTTCGTTAGAGTCTGGTAAAAGTCCATGCCCGCCTTGCGGGCGAGGTTCAGCGCCTGGCTGTACTTGTAATCTGCAACCACCTGATCCCGAATCTGGTCCAGTGTCGGAATCTCGCTCGGGAGCTTCTTGTTGAAGGCAATTATGTAGGCGGCAGTCTGGCCCAGAATTGGTCCACCGAACGGGTCTTGCGGTGTCCGGGAAAACGCCTTTTGCGTGAAATCGGCCCCTACTTCCAGTTCCTTCGGTCCATTGTCACGGTCAAACGGCGTCGTGATCCGGACGGCAAGCCCTTTCTCCTTGGCCAGCTTGTCCAGATCCTCTGCCCGCGGCGGGTCCGTATCGAACGCCGGTCTGGCGAAGTCCACCGCTTGCTTCTTGGCATTTTGCGCCTCGATCTTCTTTCGTTCGGCGTCACGGATTTTCACCCTTGCCTCTTCGACCGACTGCGCCTTCACTTCGCGCAGGAAATTGGTCCCGCCCTGCCGGTATGCCTCATCGATCTGCTGGTCCATATTGGTCATCTTGGCCAACTCCTGATTGGCTTCCGCCAGGTAATTGGTCAGGTCAAA
>CZKM01000030.1_pt1 | contig 19964 bp, 15 predicted proteins | sample 1122481 | NCBI WGS metagenome assembly CZKM01 (sample SAMEA3539301, study PRJEB10725) | soil metagenome | biome: tundra; feature: field; material: soil | place: USA | collected 2010-05 | depth 0.15 m | reverse complement strand
CTTGTTAGGTTCTTGTTAGGTTCTTGTTAGGTTCTTGTTAGCATATTGTGATGACGGTGCGGGGGAGGCGGAGAAAGCGCGGTTCGGTGGCGGAGATTCCCAGGCACTGGTTCGGGCTTGACGCACCTGCCCCGTCGGCCATGCTCGCGCCATGAAGACCGACAGCAACCCTGGCTCTGAGCCCGGCGCGGCGTCAGAGAAGAATCCCCCCAACAGCCCCGTCACGCGGCGTTCGTTCCTGCATGCCGTCGGCTTGGGCTCAGCAGCGCTGGCTCTCGCGCAGACGGGCCGGTCCCAGGAAAAGGTGATTCAGGGCTTCGAGAAGGCGCCCGCCGACCTGAGCGCCTCCAAGGCCTGGAAGCCCGTGTCTGATCGTAAGATCCGCGTGGGATTGGTCGGCTACGGCGTGTGCCAGTTTGCCGCTGCGTTCGGTTTCCAGGACCACCCGAACGTCGAGGTGGTGGCGGTCAGCGATCTGCTGCCTGATCGTTGTGCCGGACTGGCCAAGGCGGCCCGCTGCGCAAAGACGTATCCCTCGCTTGAGGCCCTGGTCACGGATGACCGGATCGAGGCGGTCTTCGTCGCGACCGACGCACCCAGCCATGTGCGGCACTGCATCGAGGTGCTCAAGCACGGCAAGCACGTCGCCTCGGCCGTGCCGGCGGTGTTTGGCTCGGTCGAAGATGCCCACAAGCTTTTCGACGCCGTCAAGTCCAGCGGGCGCAAGTATATGATGTTCGAGACCTCCTACTTCCACGAGGACCTCTACGCGATGCGGCAAATTTACAATGCCGGCGGGTTTGGCAAGCTCCTGTATTCCGAAGGCGAGTATTTCCACTACATGCCCACGCCCATTGATTCGTACAAGGGCTGGCGCGTCGGCCTGCCGCCACAATGGTATCCAACTCACTCCAACGCCTACTATGTTGGCGTGACGGGCGGCAGCTTTACCGAAGTCTCCTGCCTGGGCACGCCGAGCAAGGTCGATCATTTGCAGCCGGCCAACAACCCTTACAAGAATTCCTTCGGCACCGAGATCGCCCTGTTCCGCACCAGCGAAGGAGGCATGTCGAGGATGGGCGTCAGTTGGGACTCACCTGGTTTCGGCGGCGAGATGGGCCGCGTTCGCGGGCAGGAAGGCTCCTACTACGGCAAATATGAAGGGCCGGAAGACAAATTGCCTGACCTCAAGCGCCCGCCTCTTCCTCCCGGTGTGGCCCCCGGCGGCCATGGCGGGTCGCACGGCTACCTCATGAACGAGTTTGTTACCGCCATCCTCGAAGACCGCAAGCCGCTGGTGGACGTCGCCCAAGCCCTGAACATGACCGTTGGGGGCATCGTCGCCCACGAGTCCGCCCTCAAGGGCGGGGAGCTCAAGAAGATACCACAGTTTAAACTTTAGCCATTCATGAGCATAACAGATCCTTCACGCCCTTCACGCCCGAGCGGGCGCCGCCAATTCCTGCTGACGGGCCTGTTCTCACTTATTGCCGGCTTGTTCAGTGGCCGCAACGCCGCCGCCGCTGCCGCCAAAGCCACCGGCGAACCGGTGACCACCCGCATGCGCCAGGGCGAGCCGCCGGGCCAACCACTGGACACCATGCTGCTGTTCGAGCGCGGCGACGACAACAACGGCCCGGCCATCACTCACGAGGTGCTCTCGCTCATCCACCAGGAGAAAGGCAAGCACTCGTATCCTTGGACGATGTATGCAAGCCTGGAGACGCACCACGAGACGGGAGACGCTTGCGTGGTCTGCTCTCGCCTCCACAAACACGGCCCGGGCTGGTCCTCGGGACTCCATTCTGAGGTCTTCAACCACAGCCGCGGCGTCGCGCTGGGCGTCAACATCGAGATGAGCAATGATCCTGCGGGTCCCGCAGATACCGAGGTCATCGGCCTGAACATCCAGGCGGTCGGCGGCTCCGCGCCCATGCAGCATGGCATTCAGATTCACGACGGGGGCAATCACTTCCAGACCGCCATCCACCTCAAGGGCAAGGGGAACACGGGCATCGACCTGCCCGGGAATTACCAGGTGGGGCTGAACCTCCGGAACAACAATATCCGGCTAAACGAAGGGGCGTGCGTCGAACTGGAGAGCACCGGACGGATCAAGGTGCGCTATAAAGACAACCGCATCGAATTCCTCAACGGCGACCGCTGCATCGGGCACCTGGACGCAAACGCCGAGGATCACGCGCTCTAGCAGGCGGACTGATCCCGTGGGAACCGTCGCGATCGGTATGGAACCGGCGCCAGTCAGCCTGTCCCTCGGTCTGCGCTGAACCCTCTTTAATTGCGCGTCAGCGAGCGCTGAATCAAGGCCAGCGCCAGGTCGCGCTCGACGGCGGCCAATTTCCGCGCTCGGTCGGGCGCGTAGCCAAGTCATCACACAGGACTTTGCCCAAGAGCGGACTCAGTGTGCGACTGACTAGGAAGGCCGCAAGGCACACTTGCGCCTGCGCGGGGTCATTCAAGCAGAGGGCGCCTCCTCGGATCTTGGGCACGGGCTGGCCTTCGAGGCGCAGGGGCAAGCGCTCGCTCAATGAACGGGCCCAGGCGGCAAAATCAGCAAAGCCTTCCGCGCGCGCCTGCGCCCGGCTGACGAGGCGGAACAGGCCGCAGCTCCCCGGACAGGTGTGTTTCATCAGCTCCAGGGTCAAGCGGCCCATGGTGTAGCGGGGATTGATTTCCACCACGGGCTTGAGCCGGCAGCCGCCCTGGGGTGTGCGATAGACGAAGGCGTCGATGCCGACAGGCCCGACAAAGCCGACGCGTTGCAGTTCCGCTTCGAGCAGCGAAAAGATGTCGCCATACAGGCGCTGGAGGCGGCCCGAAATGTCAGCCGGTTCGCGGAACAACGCGGCCACGTTCGCAGGCATGCGATGGTCATAATTGGCCGCCGCCCAGTTGGCCTGGAACTGTCCCTTGCGGTCATTGATCAAGCCGGTGTAGCCGCAGAGCTTCAGGCTGCGCGGCCCCATCTCCAACTGGACGGAGAAATCCGACTCGCGCTCCAGCCAGGGTTCGATGACCAGTTGCCGGCCATTCTGCAAGGCGTGGGCCAGCCATCGTTGCTGTGCCGCCAACAACTCCGGTTCCCACAGCCGAATTGCGTTGTGGCCCGCCACACCGTGGGCTTCCTTGGCCACAACCCGGTGATGGCCGCGCCGGCGAATGGCAGCAATGGCTTCGAGAGCGCCTTCAATGGTGTCCACCGCCACGCCAGCCTCGTCCTCGGTGCAAAGCCAGGGTTCGGCAGCCTCGTCACCTTGGCGGCTACGAGCTAACACGGTTCTGAGAAGGTCGGCGCTCCAAGCTTTGGAATAGACGCCGGCGATGCGTTCGTTGAAACGCTGACTCGCAGTGCGGGCTTCACCGGTCACTTTGGTATAGAGAGGTGTGAGCAGTTCCAAGCTGTCCGGCCCCCAGGCCCAGGGCCGCAAACTGCCGATCTTCCGCTGACAGAGATTGCTGGACGGATCGATGCGTTCTTCTTTTAGTTCGACGAACTCCGGCAGCGGAAAGCCCGCTTGCTTGATGGCGCTCAAGAACTCAACCGACGGCCGTTTGGCCACCAGCACGATGTCGTCCGCCCGGCAGAGGAACTGCGGCAGGTTGGCAAGGTCACCTGCGAGCAACCTCTGATGGCTCACCGGAGTGAACCGCTTGCCGTGAGCGATGTGCCCCTCGGCAAATGGATTGAACACAAAGACGCTGGGGGTGCGGCCTTTGGACTGTGAATAAACGTTCAGCTCGGCGATGAACGCCGGGTCGAGCCCAGCCGCGCGCCGGCCTTCGACATTGAGCGTTAGTCCTTTGGCGCGCTGGGGTGAGAGGGGGAACTTCAATTGCTGGCAGAACGCCTCCCAGTCGCTCTTGTCGGGATTCTTCCAGCGGCGGAACCATTTCAAGCCATAAGCGACGTGCCCGATTTCATCGTGGTAAATCCGGTCGAGCAAACCTGCCGTGTCGCCGTCCCCCACCGCTTGAAACCCGCGAGCGAAATAACGGCAGAAGTCGAGGTTCGCCTGCTCGAAGGTCAGACACAGCCCGGCGACGTAATCGAGCGGGTTCTCCATCGGGGCCACGGAGCGCCAGAAGTAGCCACTGACGGGAAGCTCGCCGAACTGAATCCCGCATTGCCGCATGCGCTGCATGTAAAGGCGGGTATGAAGCTGCTCGTCCTTGAGAGTCTGCCAAACGCCACGGCGAAAGGCGGCGGGCGCGTCCGGAAAGCGCAGGAGCGCCAGCGCCATCAACTCGGTGGCGAGCAACTCGTGGTTGGCAAAGAAGTGCAGCAGACGTCCCCGTTCGTGCTCCTGATCGAGATGATGTACGCCGGGGAAGCCCGCCTTGCCGGAGCCTTGCGGTTTGAAGCGCAACTCGGCCGGTCGTCCGGGAGCCTGGGGCGTGAGCAGCGGGGATCCGGGGCGCTCATCGGTGACGACCGCCGGCGACTGGAGTTTGTCGTCCAGGATCGTCGCGAACAAGACCTGTTCGGCAAAGTCATGAAGTTCCATTGCTCGCTAAACAAGTTACCTGTTGGCGGGTAAGGTTGCCAGCTCCACAGGTTGCTCTTGGCGAGGGGGTATGGAGGGGGCACGGTATTGATACGGTGTTGATACGGTGTTGTCCCGAGGTTGATCGTGCAACACCCTGATGTTTAGCAACTTGTGAGAGACACAAAGGCCCCTGGTTTTTCGCACAAATGAGAAAACCTCCCCTCAAAGCCCCTCTTGGCCACTCTTGCCGAGTCTTGGCCCGGTATTATCCCGCCGAAATCAGCGAAAAACCAAGTCCGCGCAATGGTTTAGGGGCTGGTTCGGGTTTCCTTGAACCGATAGGCCCCTGCGCAGAGAAGGCACTTGAGGGAAGCGCTCTCCTCCTCGACCGCGAGGATGCCGGGGACGGGCTTCTTCGCCTTGATCGGCCACAGGATGTTGCCGGATTCCTCCAGGCGGATGTTTGGGCCGGAGAGTTTGGGGAGATAAAGGGTGGCACGAGTGTTGGGCGGCACGGTTAGCGAGAGGAGAAGCTGGTTGTTGCCAATCTTTTCCCAGCGGGTGCGGATGGCGCCCTTGACGGTCGGCACGGTGCTCTCGGCAAAAGTCAGGCTGCTGGTCTCCGGGCGGACATCGAACTCGCCGAACCCGCCGCCGGTCGGTTGAATGCCCGAGATGTACTTTTGCAGGAGGTAACCCGGATAGGAGGTCCACGCGTGGTTGAATTCGCCGCCTGGACCGAAGCTCTCCCAGTTGGCGCCGTTCCCGTCGAGCATGAGGCGGTAGCGCGCGAGATCGGCGACAACGAAGTCGCCCATGCCTCCGGCGTTCAGGAACCCGCTGTAAAAGGCATCGCCACCGTAGCCGCCGAGGTCCGGTTTTCCCGCGTTGCGAATGGCAGAGAGGACGTGTGGTTTGGCAACGGGAGGCACAAGGTCAAAGCGCAATGGCCAGGCAGAGGCGAGCGGAAACATCTCCGTACGGTCGGTGCGGGCAAGGTAGTACTCGCCCTGGAACAGGTGGGCATTGATGCCCGCCTTCACTTCTTCGGCCTGCTGGCGATATTCCTCCGCCGGCTGCTGACGTCCCAGCACGGTGAAAACGCGCGCGGCGATGCGCAGGTTTTCGTAATACTGGCAGGCGGTGGCGATATTGAATCCTCCATTCGGCAGATTGCCGCCCGCATAATCCGAAATCCGGATTCCCAGGTCCCAATTGCCGTCGGGGGGATTGATCAATTTGGTGTTCGGGTCCTGGTAGGTCTTGAGCCATTTCAGAAAAGCTGTCAGGCGTGGCGCCATCTCACGGAGCAGGGCTTCGTCGCCCGAGAACAGATACTGCTGCCAGAGGAGCATGGGCCAGTACATGGACCATTCGGGGATGCGGAACATCGCCGCTGGGCTGCACGCGTGGAAATCGCCGCAGGGAAGCTGCTCGGCGGCGTAATCGCGCACGACCTTGTCCAGCATCATGGTGTTGCGATGATTGTAGAGCAGGACGTTCCCGATATTCCAACTGTCCGCCGTCCAGGGCGATTGCTCGCGGTTGGCATCGACGCTGATGATGGCCTGCTGGACGCACTGCCGGGCGGAACGCTCGCACATCTCATAAAGCGCGTTTAGTGTCTCACTGGAACAGCGGAACCGGCCGGCAACGTCCGCGCCGGTGTAGGCCCAAACCCCGCGCACGTCGGTGGGCCGCAGCGGGCCCGCGTAGCCGGTGATTCTAAGCACTTGAAAAGAGGCGTAGCGCCCGAGGCTGAGTTTCCACGTCTCGACGCCGCCACGGCAGGTGTATTGATCCCAGCCGCTCTTCCCGCGTTCACCGCTCAGTTGAAAGTAATCCACGCGAACGTGGTCGCCCGGGCGATTGGCATGCAGGGTCAACTTCGGCCAGCCGTTGATGCACCGGCCGAAATCGACCAGCCAGGCCTCTCCAGAGTGTTTGATGTTGACCGGGGGAAGCTCCGCCTGCTCCTGTTCCAGTGCGACCTTCTGCGGGAAGAGAACAAAGGACGAGCGGTCCACCACGGTGGCCTTCGCCCATTGGGCATCATCAAAATCGACGGTGGTCCAGTTTTCCGGTTCGAGGCGGGCGTCGAATTGAATGGCCGCGCGATTGTTGACCCCGCCAGCGCCGCCGAAATAGGTCGCATTCGTCTCGATGAATCCCGTGGAGGCCAGGACTTTCCAGGATTCGTCGGTTGCGACGGTTTCGGTGGAGCCATCGGAGAAACGCAAGCGCGCTTCGAGGATAAAGGCCGGCTGGGCATTCACGCCCGAGTCGCGCCAGTTCCCCTGCCAATGCCCAACCGCTGCCAACACGTTGGCACCGGCGCGCAGGTGCTCGGTGATTTCATAGGCATTGTATTGGCCGTAGTGGTAAGGATCGCATCGGGCAGGGCCGCAACCCAGAACGCGACCGTTAAGGTAAAGCAGGTAGTCGTTGTGCGCGCTGACGTACACCTTGGCCAGGGCAGGCTTGCGAACTACCGAAAAGGCCTTCCGGAAATAAGCGAAGTTGTTCAGGTTCGTGGTTCCGTCCCAGATGTAACGTGCCGTCCAATCGCCTCGGGCCAGCCCGGTATCGAAAAAGGCCGGCGCACTGTAGCGGCTGGAATTGGAGGCTTGGTCCCACACGCGCACTTTCCACCAGCAACGAGAGGCCGGCGGCAGCGCCTTCCCTGAGTACTCGACCGACGCCGACCTGCCCGAGATCACCTTTCCGCTGTCCCATAATGCTCCAGTTCCGGCAGATAAAGCTCCGCGACTTGAGGCAATGAGGATTTGATAAGCCACCTGCGCCGACTCTCGCTTGGTGTCCTTGGACATCCAGGTGAAGCACACGGATTCACGCTCGACGGCCAGCGGTTGGTTTACGCCATTGACCAGCATACCCAGCGGCGTTGAGGGGCTGCCGAGAGCGCCCACCGTACTCATCACCCACAGCATCAGCAACCGGCAGGTTCGTTTCGTTATCGTGCCTTTCACGCCCGCAGGATGGAGGAGCGGACGCCGACTTACAATCGCGAGGGCTCGCCTCTGCGGCTGCTGGAATTGGGCGTGGCCGGCCAAAGACAGTCGCCAATCCCGCCTGCGCTCTGCTACCGTTACCTAATGATTCGCATCCCGGCCATGGCCGTGTTGTTGGCTGGCTTGGCTTCCGCCCCTGCCGGCGCTGACCCATCCTCTCCCGACAAGGTCCCGAGCACTCGGGATTTCGGGGACATTCGAAGGGAAGTGGAAACCCTTCGCGGGAAGAAGTTTATCTGCGAGGTGCCGGTGTATAGAATCTCAGAAAAGGAGCTTCGCGCCATCTCTGACCATGAACTGGATAAGGAATTCCCAGGCCCCAAGCTTCGCAGCTATGAAGAACTCCTCGCCTGGCTGGACATGGTCCCGCCCCAGACCGACCTCAAGGCCGTTTACGCGGACTTTCTAGTGGACCAGGTCGCCGGCCTGTATGACAGCGACGCCAAGGAAATGTGCATCCCGTCATTCTCGGGTGGGACCACAAACGCCGCAAAAAAAGCGGCCGAGAAGAAGCTGGAGGAGCTCTCATCCGAGATCGATGACATTGTATTGGCCCACGAATTCACCCATGCGCTGGAGGACCAGTATTGGCCGCTCGATGATCCCAAAGACCATGATTCCAAGGCGTCAACTGACCGTGGCACTGCCCATGATTTCCTCACCGAGGGTTCCGCGACCCGTGAAATGATAGAGGTCATCCCCGCTCAGTGGGGGCGCGGGTCGCCGGACAGCTATTTTCGTCTGTGGAACTTGATCCATTCGGGCTTGGGAGAGTTTGCTTTGAACTATGCGCTTAGCGACGCCTGGAAAAGCCCGGATGCCTTGGTGCAAGGGGTGCCGGAGACGCTGGCGCGAACGGAAGCCATGCCTTACTCGTTCGGCTACTCCTTCTGCACCGATGTGATGCGCCTGTGGGGGCTGGACGGTCTGGATTACATTTACAACCACCCGCCGGTGAGCAGCGCGCAGGTGATGCACCCGACAAAATGCTGGGAGTGGCGCGACTTCCCGGTGCAGATCAATCTGCCTGAAACCTTGCCCAGAGGTTGGAAGCAAGTCAGCCTCGACAGCGTGGGCGAAGCCGGAATGGCTGTGCTGTTCGGCTGCCAATTTAAGAACCTGAACCGCGGCCTGGAGCTTGCGCGGGGTTGGGATGGGGACCACGTGGCGTTGTATGAGGACTCCGGTGGGCACCGGCTTCTGCTGTGGGCTTCGTCCTGGGATTCCACCAACGCTGCAGGACGGTACGCCGGTGCTTGCGTGAAGGCACGCCAGGCCGCCCATCAGGCCGCCATCACCAAGAACAGTGGCAACCGCGTCGAATGGGAGCGCCCCGACGGTCGTGCCGGATTCATCCTGCGCGACGGAAGGCGGGTGATTCTGGTCGAAACCAATGATCGCGAAACGCTGCCGAACGCGGTGGCTTATGCTCGCGAGGTTACTTTTACCGAACCAGCCGAGGACGCAGTCCGTGCCGAGGCCAACAGCCCGCTGCGCCGCTTTAATCCGTTCTGGTCCTGGCAAAAGGACGGGGACTACACCGTCACTCGGTCGGTCGGTGGCCTGCTCTCGCGCCATGACCGGAATAGTGTAGGCGCCGCCGACAGTTTGCTTCTCGGCATGCTTGCTGAATCGCGCCGCACGACATCCTTCCATGAATGGGAGCTGGGTGGCGGTTTGGTCGTCGGGCACAAATCTGAAGCTCGTCGAGGAATCACAAAGACAACCTTGCTGCCTTGGGGCGTGCTCGCCAGCTATTGTTCAGCGCGACTGCCGCAATCGCCTGACAAGACTATGATGCGATCGAGTGTTCTTTGGGGGTTAGCCGGAAGTGCCACGATGGATGGAGCAGACCTCCATTCGGTTCACGTGCTTCCTTTTGGCCTGCTCCTCTGCCGCACAACGGGTCCCGGGCAGTCTTCTGTTCATGTTCTGGGCACGGGCCTCTCTCGCACAGAAGCGACAAACCATTCCGGTCTGACTGCGCGATTCCGCCTCCTCGGCATTCCCATCTGGACCTCTCACACGTCCCCACCAAAGAACCGATAAGACCCATCCGTTTGGTTCTGGAGTTTCGGTGGCGAACTGTTCACTCCTTCTGAAGATGAGCAGTCCCATTCCGTGGGCGGCAGACTGCGCACGAACCCATCCCGTCAGGATGCGTGCCCCCGGTCTGGAGTTTGCCGCTCGCGCAGGGAATATCCTCCATTAGAATCGAGGGATGGCGCGCTATTCACGCAATGACCAAGCGGGGGTCGAACTCCCAAAGGCGAAGCTGGATCGGGAAACTCTCAAGCAGGCCTTGGAGTTGTTCCGCTATCTTCGTCCCTACCGGGGCCGGTTCAGCGCCGCCTTGGCAGCTTTGTTTGCCTCCAGCCTGTTGAGTCTTTCCTTTCCTTATCTAGCGGGGAGCATCATCGACGCTGCGCTGCTCCACACCAAGGGCAGTGGGAGCATGGCGGGTGCGGATCGAACGGCGCTCCTGCTGATGGGCATTTTGGCGTTGCAAGCGGGCCTCTCCTTCTTCCATTCACTCTCGTTTGCCACGGCGGGCCAACGCAGCCTCGTCGATTTGCGACGCGATACCTACGCCAGATTGATCTCGCTCCCGATGACGTTTTTCGCCCAACGCCGCGTGGGCGAGCTGGCCAGTCGTCTTTCCAGCGATCTGATCCAGATCGAGGACACGCTAATCACCATCTTGCCGCAGTTTCTTCGCCAGACCACCATACTGATCGGCGGCATAGCGCTGATCGCGGTTACCTCGCTGCAATTGACGGGCATCATGCTGGCTTGCCTCCCAGTCTTGACGGTGGCTGCCGTGATTTTCGGTCGCAAGACGCGCAAGATTTCCCGTGAGGCGCAGGATCGCCTGGCCGACACGGCCACGATCGTCGAGGAAACCCTGCAGGGCATCGTGAACGTGAAGGCGTTTTCCAACGAAGGTTATGAGCTCAATCGCTACCATGAAGGACTGGGATCGTTCCTGACTACCACCTTGCGCGGTGCCAGGCTGCGCTCGGCCTTCGTGGCGTTCATCATATTCTCTTTGTTCGGTTTCATCGTGCTGGTGCTCTGGTCGGGGGCGCGGCTCTTGCAGCAAGGGGCGATCACTTTCGGCGACCTCACTCGGTTCGGTCTCTATACGACCTTTGTGGCGGGAGCGATGGGCCAGTTTGCGGAGCTATACAGCCAGCTCCAGAAGGCCATCGGGGCCACCCAGCGCGTCCGGGAACTCCTCCGGGAAACCGGGGAAGTGGAGCCACGCCTGGGCCCCACGCTGCCATCCACCTTGGCCCGGCTGCGAGGCGATATCGTGTTTGAGAATGTCCACTTCAGCTATCCTTCGCGGCAAGGGGTCGAAGTTCTTCACGCGATTAACCTGTCTGCCACTTCCGGACAAAGGATCGCGCTGGTGGGCCCGAGCGGTGCCGGTAAATCCACCCTGATCTCCCTTCTGCTTCGCCTGTATGACCCCTCTGCTGGCCGCCTGTTGATCGACGGTCGGGACGCGCGCGATTACCGGCTCACCGAGCTCCGCGGTCAAATGTCCATGGTGCCCCAGGAGGTGTTGCTGTTCGGTGGGAGCATCGCGGAGAATATCGCCTACGGGAAGCCGGGCGCGAGCGCGGCAGAAATCGAACAAGCCGCTCGACAGGCCAACGCGCATGAGTTCATCCAAGCCTTTCCCGAGGGTTACGCCACGCTGGTGGGCGACCGCGGCATCAAACTCTCCGGCGGCCAGCGTCAACGCGTTGCTATCGCGCGCGCGATCCTGAAGAATCCCGCCATCCTCATACTGGATGAGGCCACCAGTTCTCTGGATTCGGAGAGCGAACGCCTGATTCAGGAAGCGCTCGAAACCCTGATGCGAGGGCGCACTTCGTTTATCATCGCTCACCGACTCGCTACCGTGCGGCATGTGGATCGAATCATCGTCATCGCCGGCGGACGGGTCGTGGAATCCGGCACCCACGAGGAATTGCAAGCCATGGAAGACGGCGTTTACCGCCGCCTCGCCGCACTGCAATTCCGCGAATGAGGTTGAGAGGACGTTGTGGGGATTGCGGATAGGGGAATCGCCCGACACGGAAACCTGAACTGCAAATGCATAAATGTTTGAACATCCCACCGTGCCAGTTAGAATCGCCGTCCGATGCCGGCAACCATAGAAAGCCCTGACCATGCATATTCCACTCGCAACTGAAACTCCCACCACTACCGGTCGCGGCGGCGGCGGCATCCTTGTAATTAGCGCCATCGTGGCCGCCCTCGGGTCGCTGCTCTTCGGCTTTGACACCGCCGTTATTTCCGGCACGACAGAGGCCCTTCGACAGGTGTTCACGCTGAGCGATGTTTACCTCGGCCTTACCGTCTCCAGCGCGCTGATTGGGGCAATGGTCGGCGCACTGTCGGTGGGGCAGCCGGCCGATTGGTGGGGCCGGAGGCCGGTGCTCACGCTGCTGGCCTTGTTGTTCGTGGTATCGGCGGTGGGCTGCGCGCTGGCCTGGAACTGGTATGCGCTGCTCTTCTTCCGCTGGCTGGGCGGCGTGGCGGTCGGCGGGGCGTCCGTCGTCTGCCCAATGTATATTACCGAGATCGCTCCCGCCAAGCGACGCGGGCTGCTGGTGGCGGTTAGCCAGTTGAACATCGTAGTGGGGGTTCTGGCAGCCTACCTTTCCAACTACCTGGTCAGCCGCGCGGTGGGCGCGGACCATCCCAATACCTGGCGATGGATGTTCGGGATCATGACCATCCCCGCGGTAGCGTTCCTGCTCACGGCGCTGATGATTCCGGAAAGCCCGCGCTGGCTGGTCAAGAAGGGGCGCCGCCAACAGGCCGAGGCGGTGCTGGTCCGCTTCGGGCATGAGAGCCCGTCCCGGGAAGCCGGCGAGATCGAGGATTCGCTGAAAGCCGAGATGAGCGGCGTGCACCAGCGGTTGTTCCAGCGCAAGCATCTTAGGCCCCTGCTGCTGGCGCTCATGATCGGCGCTTTCAACCAACTCGACGGCATCAACGCTGTGATCTACTATACCGCGGACATCTTCCGTATGGCCGGCGCGGACCGGGCTAGTTCCTTGATGCAGTCAGTGATCATCGGCTTCACCAATCTAATTATGACGATCGGGGCGATGGCGATCATTGACCGGGTGGGGCGCAAAGCCCTGCTGCTGGTGGGCTCTGTCACATTTGTCATCTCCCATGTGCTGGCAGCCTGGGTATTTGCCACCCACGCTCAGGGCTGGGTCGTGATGGCCGCCCTGATAGGAATCGTAGGATCGCACGCCTATTCCCAGGGTGCCGTGGTTTGGGTCGTCATCAACGAGCTGCTGCCCAACGCGGTGCGCGCCTCGGGCTCCGCCCTCGCCTGCTTCCTGATCTGGGTCCTGTGTTTCGGGGTGAGTTGGTCCTTCCCGGTGGTGGCGGCCAAGTCCGGGGCCTATGCGTTCGGATTCTTCGCGCTGATGATGGTGCTGCAGTTCTTCATGGTGCTGGTGTTCCTGCCGGAAACCAAAGGGGTCTCCCTCGAAGAACTCCAGAAGCGCCTTGGAGTGGTGGACTAACCTCCCTGTGAAGAGTGTTGACGGCAGCGCGCCGTTGTTCGATCAATAGCTATGCTCGAATACAGGAACAAGATTCTATTCGTCGGTTATGGGGCCGTGGCGCAATGCGCCCTCCCGATTCTGGTCAAGCACATCAAGGTGCCCGCCCGGGACATTACCGTCATGGACTTCGAGGACCGCCGCGCCGTGCTGGCGCCCTGGCTGAGGCGCGGCCTTACGTTCGTGCAGAAGCGCGTGACGCCCGGCAACATGAACGCGCTGCTGGGCAAATACCTGGAGGCGGGCGACCTGCTGATTGACCTGGCTTGGAATATCGACTGCTGCGAAATCCTCCAGTGGTGTCACGACCACGGCGTATTGTATATCAACACGTCGGTCGAGCTCTGGGACCCCTACGAGAACTCCAAGGGTGCGCCACCGCAGAAGATGACGCTCTACTGGCGGCACATGAATCTCCGCCGCATGACGGCCAAATGGGACCAGCCCGGCCCCACGGCGGTGATCGAGCACGGCGCCAATCCGGGCCTCATCTCGCACTTCACGAAGCAGGGTCTGCTGGACATCGGCAACCGGGCCATCAAAGACGGGAAGATTAAGGGCAAGGCCTCCGACGACCTCCGCCAGCTCATCGCCGAGCAGAGGTTCAATCACCTGGCCATGAAGCTCGGGGTGAAGGTGATTCATTGCAGCGAGCGCGACACTCAGATTACCAATCAGCCGAAACAGGTGAATGAGTTCGTCAACACCTGGAGCGTGGAGGGCTTCCGCGAGGAAGGCACAACCACCGCGGAGATGGGTTGGGGCACGCACGAGAAGGAGTTGCCGCCGTTGGCCTACGAGCACAGCGAAGGCCCGCGTAACCAGATCTGTCTCGCCCGCATGGGCATCAATACCTGGGTGACATCGTGGGTGCCCAACTATTGCATTCACGGCATGGTCGTGCGCCACGGCGAAGCGTTCACGATCTCTGACCGGCTGACGGTTTGGGAGAAGGGCAAGGCCATCTACCGTCCCACGGTGCATTACGCCTATTGCCCGGCCGATGTGGCGATTGCGTCTCTGAACGAGCTGCGCGGCTGCGATTTCGAGCTCCCCAGGAAACAGCGCATCCTCAATGACGAAATCATCAGCGGCTCCGACATCCTCGGGGCGCTCCTGATGGGCCATGGCTACCACGCGTGGTGGACTGGCAGCGACCTCAGCATCGAGGAATCGCGCCGGCTCGTCCCGCACCAGAATGCCACCACCATGCAGGTGGCCATCTCCATCGTCGCCGCTGCGATGTGGATGATCGAAAACCCGGACCGGGGAGTCTGTGTGCCCGACGACCTGCCGCACGAGTACGTCCTCAAGATCTCGAAGCCGTATCTGGGGAAGTGGATCTCCAAGCCGACCGACTGGACGCCGCTCACGCACTACACCAACACATTCCCGGGCCACAACAACCCGCAGATCGACCCGGACGACCCGTGGCAGTTCAAGAACTTCCTTATTACCGACGGAGACTAATATGATCAATCGCCGCCTGCTTAAGAAACTGGCCGAGCAACACGGCACGCCGCTGTTCGTGGTGGACCACGACCAACTGCGCCGCAACTACGCCCAGTTCAAGCGTTACCTGCCCCGCGTGCAGGCCTATTACGCCGTCAAGGCCAACTCCGACCCGGCCATCGTTAAGACCTTTTACGATGCCGGCGGCAGCTTCGACGTCGCCTCCATGCCGGAGTTCATGATCGTCCACGAATACATCAAGGACCTGCCCGATAAAGAACGACAGGCCTGGATCTGGGACAAGATCATCTACGCCAATCCCACCAAGGCCGAGGAAACCTTGCAGGAGCTAAACCCCTACAAGCCGCTGGTCACTTACGACAACTACGAGGAGATCAAGAAGATCAAGAAGTTTGCCCCTCTGGCGGGACTCGCCCTGCGGATAAAGGTTCCCAACACCGGTGCGATGGTCGAGCTCTCCTCCAAGTTCGGCGCCGCGCCTGGCGAGGCCGTGGATATGATCCTTGCCGCCGACAAGGCGGGCCTGGTCGTCGAGGGGCTGAGCTTCCATGTTGGCAGCCAGACCACGAACTTCCAGAACTACGTCGCTGCGCTAAGCCTGGCCGCCAACCTGTTCAAGGAAGCCCGGGACCGCGGCTACACCAAGATGAACCTGCTCGACATCGGCGGTGGTTTCCCCGCCCCCTATGACGACAGCGTCAAGCCTTTCCGCGAATTGGCGTCACTCATCAACCGGGAGCTCGACCGCCTGTTTCCGAAGAACATACAGATCCTCGCCGAGCCAGGGCGGTTCATGGTCGCTACCGCCGCCATCGCCGTCTCCAAGATCATTGGCAAGGCCGTGCGCGAGGGGAAACTCTGCTACTACATCAACGACGGCGTCTATCATACGTTCTCCGGCGTCATCTTCGACCACTGCCACTACCATCTTAAGGCCTTCAAGCGCGGGCCGACGGAAATCTGTTCCGTGTTCGGCCCGACGTGCGACGCGCTCGACGTGGTCTCCATGGCCGAGCAACTTCCCTCTGACTTGGAACGGGGCGACTTCCTCTACAGTGAAAACATCGGCGCCTACAGCCACGCCTCCTCCACCTGGTTCAATGGATTTGCGCCGGCGAAGGTCGTGCACGTGAATCAGTGACGCCCCGCGCTGGTCTGGGGACATCCTACCGGATAAGGGAGACCAACGAGGATTCGTCAGCAAAAGCTTTTGCTAGCCCTTCGTCAAAGGTCGCCAAGCTGCCCTTGTGGCGGAAAGCCAGCGCAGCAAGATATTTGTCCGTTACCTGCGTGTGACTGCCGATCAACTCACGGCGCACTTCCGCTCCGCCAAAGGAGATGTCATCCGACCAAAAGGAATGGCGCTCATCGCTGATGATGGAGTCCAGAGACCGAAACGCTTGCGCGGGGTTGTTGGCGTAACCCAGGGCGGGGTTGGAAGAAATGCGGACGAACCCGCCTTGGGTAATCGGACACGTGGCAAACGTCTTGACCCCGCGAAGCCAGCGGGTCACGGCCGCATGGTGTTCGTGGTTTTCCCAGGCCAAGGCCATCAGTGCGTTGGTGTCCAGGAGAAAGGTCATATCGTTTCCGCTTCGAGCTGCTTCACCCTTGCGCTGGTGATTCTGGGCGCACCCTTCGGGGATCGAAACACCAGGAAGCCGTCTTTCGAGCGGAGCAACCCAGCCTTCGGCTGGGTCGGTGGGCTAAGTTTCTCCAAAAGATACTTGCCGGGGCCGACCCGCTCCAGCCGAAACACGTCGCTCTTGTCCAAGTGGTCCGCTGCACGCAGCTTTTTGGGCAACGCGAACTGGCCTTTGGAGGATAGGGTTATAGTCGTTGTGTTCATGCCGGTAAGATGGTCTTTCCGCACCGGAATGCAAGCCGGAAGAACCAAACCCGAGTGCGGCGATTTAGTTGAATCCAAATCCTCCTCTCATGGCATCATACTGGGCAAAGACATGAATTGGATTATGACAACACTCATTCGACTCCTTCGGGCATTTTCGATCACGGTGTGGCTGGTGCTGGCCGGCTTGCTCCCGACGCCACTCCACGCGTAAGACGTTAAGGTCAACATCGGCGGCAACAGCGCCGAACAGGCAAAGACCGACAAGGAACTGGCCGACAAGCTGCCGCCCGACCAAGCTGCCGCCTACCTCAAAACCCGCCACGCCTGGTCCACCGTCGGCGACACCCTGCAATGCCTGGCGGGGCTGGCGCTGCCGGTCGGGATTGTCGCGGTGGTGCTGACCTTCCGCCATCGCCGGCTGAAGCTGGCCCACGAGACCATGCGGCTGATGATCGAGAAGGGCCTGCCGGTGCCGACGGAGCTGATCAATCCGCCGCCGCCGGCCAAGCGTCCCAGGAGCGATCTGCGCCGCGGGCTCCTTTGGCTCGCCTTGGGCGTGGGCACGATCATCCTCTTGAGGAACGCTTCGGACGAGGCTGGCATTTGGACCGCGGGACTAATCCCGGCTTTCATCGGTGTGGCCTATTTGCTCTGCTGGGGCATCGGCCTTGCCCGCGAACGGCGCGATAGCGGGCGCCAGCGCGGCGACCTATGGCCCGGCCTCTTCTGGACGCTGTTCGGGGTGAGCCTCGCCTTCGCAATGCGTTCCACGGAGAACGTCTTCAGCGGAAACTGGTGTGAGGTTGCCCACTGGTGGGGCGTCAGCCTCATTCCCATTGGCGTTGGCCTCGCCTTTTTGCTCCACGCCTTGGTCTCTTGGTGGATTGGCCGCAAGAAACTGTCGCAAGGCTAACCCGTGGGCTTCTCCGATGCCGACCTGATTGCACGCGTCCTGCAGGCCGGGGACCCCAACGCATTCGGCGAGCTGGTGCGCCGTTACCAGTCGCCGGTGCGTTCGTTCCTGCGCAAGCTGACGCGCGGCGACGCGGCGCTGGCCGACGACTTGGCGCAGGAGACGTTCCTGCGCGCCTGGCGGAAGCTGGAGACGCATCGCGCCGAGGCCCGGTTCTCAAGCTGGCTGTTCGGGATCGCAGTAAACGAGTTTCGCAGCCGGCTCCGACGCGACCGTCGGCAACATTGGGACGAGCCGGAGGACCAGGCCTCTAACCCGGAGCCCGCAGTCGATGCGCCGCCCACCGGCCTGCGCCTGGACCTCAACGAAGCTCTGCTGCGGTTGACGTTGCCGGAACGCGCGGCGATCTTGCTTTGCTGTCAGCACGGGCTGACGCATGAAGAAGCGGCGCAAACGCTGCGCAGCCCACTGGGAACGGTCAAAACGAACATTCTGCGCGGCAAAGAGAAGCTGTGCCGATGGCTGGAAATATGAACGACAATTCGCCTAACTCACCCAGGGCTCCTGATCCGCTCGACGCACTGCTCCGCGAGTCCGATGCTCACCTGCCGGACGACGGCTTCACGGCGCGCGTGCTGACCTCCTTGCCGCCGCGCCGCAGCTTCGACGGACTCCGGTTGGCGATGCTGGCCGGGGCATGGGTGGCAGGCGTCGTGATCCTGCTGCTGCACGCCCCCGCGGTCGGCTCAGCGGTGACCGCGTTCTTCCAGCATGCCCGGCACGGCGAGGTGACGGCGCTGCTGGTGCTTGCGCCGGTTATGATTGTCCTTGGCTCGCTCGTTTGGGCGCTGGCGTCCTGGGCACTCGAAGAGTGGACCTGAGCGGGGAACCGCCTAAGGTGTTTTCAGGCCCTTTGGGCTGCAAGTCCGCGACCCGGCGGATTAGGGAATCTCAGGCAGTCTCGTGGTTGTCCCCTTTCAGTGCGGCGAGTGCAGCCTGGGTCGTGCAGGGGGAGCGTTGGACCCCGCCGATTCATGCGCGGCCAGGGTGTTTGGCTGGGTCAGGCGCAGGATTTCCTCGGTGGCGGTGCAGAAGCGGATCGGCACACTGGGCGAAGGCGGAGCGTTGGTATTCCCGACCGGGGGTTCGCCGGCGTCAGCGATGCTCGCGACCTGGCCGACGACGTTGCCATCCTCATCCGCGATGGGCGCGCCACTCGAGCCGGGGGCAAATTCGGCGGTTACATTGAGAAACAGGATTGGACGGGTGAGGAGCCCATTGGTATGGCCGTGCTCATCCAGGACCTCGTTGCGCTTGCGGTTCAGGCGCGCCACCATGCCCTGGGTGAACATGAAGAAGTACCCGCCGGGATGGCTCAGGCAATACACCGGCTCACCGGTGCGAACGCCGGAACGCAGCGGCAGCGGCTTCAGGCCGGGGGCGTCGATCTTCACGAAGCAGGTGTCGGATTCGGTATCCGCGGCCAGCACTGATTGCACCGGGAAGACGCGGCCGGTGTCGTCGGCGGCAATGAGGTAGCTCTCTTTGACCCCTTCGTCTTCGGCCTGGACCACATGGCAGCAGGTGCAGACGACGCCGCCCTCGCCCACGACAAACCCAGTGCTGCTGTTGAAGTGCCACTCGCCGCAATCGGGGCACTTGTAATAGCTGCCGACGGCCAGCGTGCTCTGCCGCAGACGGTCGCACAGATCGGGCGGAGCGAGCTTCTGGTGGGAGAGGGCGAGTGGCTTGACGGGGAAGCTTCCGATTTGGACCTGGCCCCGCAACGCGTCGAGCGACTTGAGCTTGCCGTCCTGCAAGAGCTTCGCGCTGGCGTCGGTGACTTTCTCGACATACCCCTCATCATCGATGATAAAACGCGACGTCTGGGCAAGGGCGCCCGCAGTGACTAGGACCGCGCCGAGGACCAGGGCTAGAAGAGGGGGCACCGCCGATTTGTGCTCATTAGCTCGCGTCTCGCGCAAGACGCTCAGGCTGGTAACGAGCGACCACAACCAGGCGGCGATGAAGGTCACGGCCCCCGCTTCGCCCAGCGAGGCGACGGATTGGGTCCCAGCATCGTTCACGATCTGGTTGTAGGTTTGAACGCCGAGCAGTGCAAACCAGCCGAGGACCATTACAAAGCCCGCAATCCCCAGGAGGAGTTGTCCGATGCCCGCCACGCGTCGTCCGGCCATGAGAGAGCCCAGGCCGGGGGTGGCGCATTGATTGAGGATCGCGGCGTTCCGGGCGGTGGATCGACTAAGCGGTCCGCGAGGCTGGCGCAGAAAAGATGCTCTCATACGCATACATCATAGCGCCAAACACGATGGGGAGGCTAAAGAAGATTCCCACGCAGCAGGCCGCGAAGCCGGCGACGTTGATCAGGCCGCACACCACGAGGAGGCCGAACACCAGCCACCAATGCTTGCCCACCATTCGGCGGCTCGCGCTCATCGCCGGCCAGAACTCCATTTGCTTGTCGATGATCAGCGGCAGGGAGAACATCCAACTAACGCCAAAGTAGATGGCCGGAATCATCGCGACGATGAAGCCCACAATGGCCAAAAGGAATGGCCCCGC
>CZKM01000007.1_pt1 | contig 20348 bp, 13 predicted proteins | sample 1122481 | NCBI WGS metagenome assembly CZKM01 (sample SAMEA3539301, study PRJEB10725) | soil metagenome | biome: tundra; feature: field; material: soil | place: USA | collected 2010-05 | depth 0.15 m | reverse complement strand
GAAGGTCAGCAAAGCGACCGTGGCCGACTCCTTGCGCTCTGACCATCAACCGCCAATCCCCCACTATTTAGAAATATCTGAGCTGCGCACGGATAACCTAAATTCCAATATCTGGATTGGTTGATAGATTCCGATACCACGGGTGAGCACCTAACGTTTCCACTCCCCCAAAGCCACGCTAAAGCCAGTGTAAAGTCAGTCGGTTGGTCCGCTTTTTGGACGGGTTCCCTCCGTCTTCCTGGGCGAGACCGGAAGTTCTGCGCCTTTTTCAATTCGACAACCGGCCATTGCCGTTACAAGTTCTCTGCATGGTTGCAGTCAATTCCACAATGCTGCCACTCGGCACGAAAGCGCCGGATTTCCGGCTGCCGGACCCGAGCGGGAAACTCGTTTCGCTGGCCGACTTCAAGAACGCGCCCGCGTTGCTGGTCGTCTTCATGTGCAATCACTGTCCGTATGTGAAGCACATCCGCGATGGGCTGGCCAAGTTGGCGCGCGATTATCGACCGCACAGCGTGGCGGTGGTCGGAATCAACTCAAACGACGTGGCCAACTATCCCGCCGACAGCCCGGCAAAGATGGCGGCGGAAGCCGCCGCCGCCGGCTACATTTTCCCGTATCTCTATGATGAAACACAGGCCGTGGCCAAGGCGTATCGGGCAGCTTGCACGCCAGACCTTTACCTTTTCGACAAAGACCAGCGGCTAGTTTATCGCGGCCAACTGGATGACAGCCGTCCCGGCAACGGAATTCCCGTCACCGGCAGGGACGTGCGGGCGGCACTCGATGCGCTGCTTGCCTGCATACCCGTTCCCTCTACTCAAAAGCCCAGCATCGGTTGTAGCATCAAATGGAAGCCGGGCAACGAGCCGGAATACTTTTGAAGGCAGAAGGAAGAAGGCAGAAAGCAGAAAAGCATTTGCCGGCGCCCACGAAGTATTCTGCATTCTTCCTTCTACCTTCGCCCCTTATGACTCTCGGCATTGAAATCGGAGGGACCAAGCTGCAACTCGTGCTGGGGGATGAGGCGGGGAAGATCTGTGAGCGACGGAAGCTGACCGTTAATCCGGCGCGGGGCGCGGAAGGGATTCGGCAACAGATTAAGCAGGCGCTGCCGGAGTTGCTATGCAACTGCCCAGTCCTTGGAGCCGGTGTCGGTTTCGGCGGGCCAGTGGATTGTAGAACGGGCAAGATTTGCCGCTCGCACCAGATCGAGGGCTGGTCAGAATTTGATTTGGGTGGGTGGCTTCAGGAACTGGCCGGTGCGCCGGTGGTAGTCGATAACGATGCGAATGTGGCAGCCCTAGGCGAGGCTGTGCACGGGGCCGGCATTGGGTCCAATCCGGTCTTCTACGTCACGCTCGGCAGCGGCGTCGGCGGCGGCCTGGTAGTGAACGGCAAGATTTACCACGGCGCGAAGCCCGGAGAATCGGAGATTGGCCACGTCCGGCTGGACCGGCACGGGACGATTGTCGAAGCGCGCTGTTCCGGTTGGGCGGTGGACGCCCGCATCCGCGAGCTGAATGCAAAGGAGCCGGGCTGCCTGCTGGCCCGACTGGCAGGTCAGACGGTTGGCGGCGAAGCGAAATATTTGGCCGCGGCCTGGCAACAGGCGGATGCCGCCGCCATACGGCTTTTGCAGGAGACAGCGGAAGATTTGGCGTTTGGCCTCTCGCATGTCGGCCACCTGTTTCATCCGGAAATCATCATCCTCGGCGGGGGTCTGTCGGGCGTCGGCGAACCGCTGCGCGCGTCCGTTGAGCATGCCTTGGCGCCTTTTATGATGGAGGCTTTCGCACCCGGGCCGAGAATTACCTTGGCTGCACTGGGCGAAGATGCCGTGACGGTTGGGGCGCTGGAACTGGCGAGGTCGAAGGTTGCAAATCGAGAATTGGCCTGACAAAGCGTGCCGGGCGTCGGATTATCGGCGGCATGAAGCAGTGGATTGCCAATTACATCAAGGCCCAGAAGGCGGCGCATGATTCCATTCCGGTCGAGGCTGTGGAGCAACTTATCGAGAAGCTGCGCGTGGCGCTCAAGGAAGACCGGCAGATTTTTGTGTTCGGCAACGGTGGCAGCGCGGCCAACGCATCCCATTTCGCGACCGACCTGGGCAAACTGGCGTCGGACAAGGTCGGCAAGCGCTTTCGGGTCCTCTCGCTGAACGACAACGTGGGCTGGCTGACGGCGTTGGCCAACGACTACTCCTACGAAGACGTCTTCGCCGGTCAATTGCAGAACTACGGCAAGGCGGGCGACCTCGTGCTGGGGCTAAGCGTTAGCGGCAATTCACCAAACTGCGTGAAAGCGCTGGAGTGGGCGAAGACAAATGGGCTGCGCACTGTTGCGCTCGTAGGCGCCAAGCGCGGGCGCATGGCGGAGGTCGCCGAGCAGGCAATCGTCATCAACGACACACACTATGGCCGCGTGGAGGACGCCCAGATGGGAATCTGCCACATGGCGTGCTACGCGTTTGTCGAAAACCCGGGCTGGGGAAGGCAGAAGTAAGAATGCAGAAGGGGGAAGCGGCGCGGAGTCAGTCTCCCTTGGCGCACTTGGAGATTGTAACCAAATTGAGAAGACCTCCCTTCAGATTCCTTCCTGGCCACTCCTACCGAGTTGCTTTGGTCCAGTCGTGTCCCACCAGAAACAGCGGCTACGAGGGACGCGACCGGGATAACAGGCGCTTGAGGACGAAACTGGCGGTTACAACAGCCAGCACGGCCAGGATGACCCACCACGGGCTTCGAGGCTGAGTGCCAACGGGAGTCGCCGCCGCAACGGTGGCGGACCGAGCTGCGGGATGATTGGTTTCTCTGGCCATCGGCACTTCCGGGCCCGTGTTGGGATTCGCGGCCAGTTGCGCCGTAGGGGTTGCCACCGCGTTGGAATTCGCCGCCATCCGCGCCTCGCGTTTCGCCCTTTCCTCGGCAACGATGCGCCGGGTTTCCTCCCGGATCGGCTCGAGGTTGACGGGCCGAGCCTTCCACTCGATGCCATACTGGTGATAGCCCTGGCTCATGAACACGTAAACGTCCAAAGCATGCTGTGCATTGAGGTCGGGCTCGGGAATGCCGCAGTACTTGCGGATCGCGTATCGCCAGCTTTCGACGTCCGCCTCAGTGGTGCCGTCCGGCTTGGGATTCGCATCGTAGAGTTGGCGCAGCAACGCCGCTCCGCCGCGAATGTTCTGAAGGGCGTCTTGTTTCAAATCGTCCGTAGTCTTGCCGATGAGCGCGGCCGCCTCGATCAAGCTGTGGCCGAAATACTGGTTGTCCCAAAGCGACATGATGCCGTAGGGCCGAGGCATGCCGGTTTCCGGCGATGCGGTTTCGCCGGGCGGCCAGGTCAACTGCTCCCAGCGCGTCTCGGCGAAGGCGACGCCTTTGAGAATGTCGGCCGGCACATGGAATTCCTGGGCAGCCTGTTCGAACAGGGCGGGGTAATTGGCGGCCGTCATCTTGGCGGTGAACTCGGCAATCGCCGCCTCGCGCTTCAAATCCTCCGGCGTTTTCACTGTATCCGCAGCACCGACGATTCTGGCCGTCAGGAGTGCGAGAACCAGAGAAACCGGTGCAATTCTCTTCATATATAGGCTCGGAAGATACACTAACAAAGCATGAGGCGGGATACAGCTATTTCTTGGCGCCTCTGTGAATTCGGGCATCCGCCAGCGCTCCTGGCCGTTTGGGGGAGGGCGCAAGGTGCCTAGCGCGATCCGGACGGCGCCGCGGTCTGGTGATGCCTTTGAGCCCGTTGCCGCGCCAGCAGTCTCGCCAGGTAGAAGAGCAGTGCGAGGTTGAAAAGAATGATCCCGGCGTTGAACAGTCTCGGGTGACGCGCGAAATGCACGAGTTCCCAGGGCAGATAAAGGCCGGCGGAGATGACGGCAAACCATTCTGCCCAGTGTTTGCCTTCCCACAGCCCGTAGGCTTCCACCAACCGGATCAAGGCGTAGGCAAAGCCCACGGCGGCAATCTGGCCGGCATGAAGGTGGGTGGCCTGGGCCACGGTTTCGATAACCAGCCGTGTGTAATGCCGCTCCGGGTCGATACCGTGCCGCAACAGAAACGCGTCGGTGATCGCATGGAGGTCGGTGTGCCTCAGGGACAGCAGCCCGCAGGAGGCGGCGAACGCCAGAATGCCTTTGACAGCCTCGAAGAGCGCGATGGCACGCAGACCCATAGGAAGTCGGCTCGGCTGTTCGTTCATTGGTTTCAATCGTAAAGGTTGCGCGGCGCGCGGGAGCACTCTCTCAAACTCAGCGTCGCCAGGCGAACAGAAAAGCTGACAGTGCGCAGCGTGAGAGCGCGCGGCCTGCAAGCGCGCAGTTCCGCTCCTGCAGGCAGCGTGCCCTCACGCGGCGTTTGGGGGTGTGAGAAGTATCCGGGAGAAGCCTATGCCCGCGCCTCGACGCCAATCTGGCCGCGCGTAACGCCGAGCTGATTCAGCAGTTTCAATTCATGCCAGAGCTGCGGGCCGGTGATTTCGCCGCGCAGCAACTGTCGATAACGAGCAATCGTCTGCGCGGCTTGGTCGGCGGTCTCGTTGAGGAACTCGATCCGGAAATAGCGCACGCCCAGAACCATCATGCGGGCGACATAATCGGCGCCAGTCTGCGCTAACGCATTGAAAACGGTGTTGCGGCAACCGGCATCCGCCTTGACCGGGTGTTCGGCACCAACCCGGTCGCGCAGCTTCAGGTCATGCTTGTCGCAGGGGCGGCCGCAATTCGTGTAGTCCGTGCCGCTGGAGAGAAAGGCGCAGAAGACGCAATGTTCCATGTGAAACATGGGGATATGCTGATGAATAGTGACCTCGAACCACTCCGGTGGCGCGGCCTGCAAGAGCGCCTCGAGCTGGGTGAAGTTCAAATCGTAGGAGGCCGTGACGCGCTCCAGACCGAACCGCGTCTTGAAATAGTCCGCCGCAAGCCGGTTGGCAATGTTGAGCGAGTAATCGCCAATGCGCCGGTCATTCGCAAAGAAGTTCAGATGGTCGTAGTTGCGGATGAGGTAGCCATCAGCCTCGCTGGAGCGGACTTGCTTGAGCGTCCACTCCTCGCCCATCTTGAAAACCCGCGGCGGAGCGACGAAGCATTCGGACTGCGGAGTGCGGAGCGCCGAGTCGCGGAAGCGGGCGACCGCCTCACGATACTTCTTTGGGTCCTCAAATTCACAGTAGAGCGTCTCCACGCCGCATTGCAGGGCAGCGTCGAGCTGCGCGAGGTTGCGCACCAAAACAATCAAGTGCGGAGCGCGGAGTGCGGAATGCGGAATGGTTGCCGAAGCGGCGGCCTCGGTAATTCCGCATTCCGCACTCCGCACTCCGCATTCGATTCTCCATCTCTTCGGTTGGGCGCGCTGGGCTTCCAGTTCCCGCACCGCCTCACGGCGCAGGCGGTTCAGCTCGCTGACGGGCAGCAGAACATCGCCGGACAGGGAGTTCTTCAGCTCGCCCAGGTTAAACGGTGTGCCGCCCAATCGCCCGAGGTGTTCCCGGAGCCGTTCGGCGGTGAGCGGATGCTTTTCGGCCTGGATGAGCGGCATCGTCGAGTCGAGGCGGACTACGTGGCCGAGGTCGTCACGCGCGATGAGGGTGAGCGGCTTGCCGAGCAGGCCATGCACTTCCATCTGGATTGGACGCTGAAACCGCAGCATGTCGCCCGCAAAACTCTGGCGCAAGCGCCGGTCCAGCTCGGGGTCGCTGGTCTTCCAAACCTTGTCGCCAACGTGAACGCGCTTGAAGTCGATGTCACCCCTGCCGAAGGAAAGTAGGACAGGCGTCCCGCCTGTCCCGTTTGTCGCTGAGGGGCGATTGAGACTTGTCGTGGACAGGCGGGACGCCTGTCCTACTTTGAGTTCATACACCCTTCCACCCTGTTCCTGCCCCTCGGGATGGCCGGCGTCGAAGACCACACCGTCGCCCGGTTTCAGAGGCGCCTGCAGATTGACACAGACACGCTCGACTTCGATCCGCGATACTTCCCCCAGGAACACGCCGCGCTTCTTGCCGAAACGAGCATGGACGAGTTGCTGGTTATTGGTGCCGCGAAACCACCCGGTGTAAAGCCCGCGCGAGAAGGCCATCTCCATGTCATAGCGATTCTCACCCGAGACGGGTGATGTTTGATTAAGGGTGGCTGCGGACCGCGGCTGCGTCTCATCACGCATCACGCATCCCGCGTCACTCAGCCGGTCGAGGGCTTTGCGGTAGATGCGGGTGATGTTGGCGACGTATTCGGGCGATTTGAGCCGCCCTTCGATCTTCAGAGAGGCCACGCCAATCCGGGCCAATTCAGGCAGGACATCCAGCCCGGCCAGGTCTTGCGGGCTGAGCAGGTATTTCCGGTCGCCGAGCGGGACCAGTTTGCCATCGGCAACGAGTTCGTAGGGCATGCGGCAGGCCTGGGCGCACTCGCCGCGATTGGCCGAACGGCCCCCTAGCGCCTCGCTCGTCAGGCATTGGCCGGAGTAAGCGACACAGAGCGCGCCGTGAATGAAGACCTCCAGGGGCAGGGGAGGCCGGGTAGCTGACAGTCGAGGGTGGTCGAGTTGGGAGGTCTGGATGGCTTCGATTTCCTTAAGCGAGCATTCCCGGGCGAGGACGACGAGGTTGCAGCCCAAGTCGCGGGCAAACTCCACGCCGGCGGCGCTGGTAATGGTCATTTGGGTCGAGACGTGAATCGGGAAATCGGGGGAGTGCTGGCGAATCAACCGGCACATGCCGACATCCTGCACGATCGCGGCATCCACCCCGGCCGCAATCATCGCCCGCACGTATTGCTCCGCCTCGGCCATCTCGTTCTCAAAGACGAGTATGTTGAAAGTGACATAGCCCTTCACGCCGCGCCGGTGCAGGAATTCCATCAGCTTCGGCAAATCGGCCTCGGTGAAGTTGTTCGCCCTCATGCGGGCGTTGAACTTCTCCAGGCCGAAATAGATTGCGTCGGCGCCGTTCTCGACGGCAGCCCGGGCGCACTCCCAATCACCTGCCGGCGCAAGCAGCTCGGGCAAGCGGGCGGGCGGGCGCGGCGCACGAACCGGTTCCGGCGCCAAAGCGCTCCGATCCGGCGCAGCCACTGGACTGTTCTGACTACTATGCATCAACGAAACAGAACTTAGCCTTCTAAGCGCCAGGGAACAAAGGGTTATTCTGGAGCGCCATACCGCATCGGGAAGCCGCGGCAAGCCGCGACCGGGCGCAGGCTATCTCTTGGTCGTCGAATCTACAGTAGAGACCGTCCTTTACTGGCACTTTTCTCAGTATTGAGAGTTCTCTCGCCAGGTAGTCATCCCCAAGCGTGGGGGAAGGGAGGGGAAAGGGAGGGGGGTCCTGGAATAGATTGTCAGGCATGACGACAAAAAAGCATGGGTGTGCCGAGGCGGAGCGCTCCGTGAGGTCAACTTTGCTCCACTTGGCGATAAAGACTTCGGCGGTCATGCGAGAGCAGGCGGCGCGTCGGGTTGCACCTTACACGCGTCTGGCGGACGCGAGCAACAGGCGAGTGGTTCTCCCTCTCCTCCTTTGGAGGAGAGAACACCCGGATCATTTGACGCGCCTTGCGCCCCTGAGCCCTGACGTAGCGGCGTCTCGGCAGAGCGCCGCTGACTTTCTTCCCGAATAATGGCGGCGCTCTGCCGAGACGCCGCTACGAGGTTCATGGGCAGGGCCGGGGAGAGGAGGCCCATTCTCGATGCCGCGGTTGGTGGCGACACTCCAGCGGGTTGCCGCACCAATATCTCTGGCGTGCCGGCTGAAAACGACGACCTCCTCTCCCTGCCCCTCTCCTCCAAAGGAGGAGAGGGAAACGGCACTGCGGCCAGTGAGCACCGAGATGCGTGTAACGAGCAGGCTGCGGGCCGGTCAGTTTCGGCTGGCTCCGGCGCGGGCTTGGGTTTGAACGTCGCCACGGCCCGTTTATACACGAGCGGCGCGCCGGCGTCATGCTCTTTGGCAACCGTATTTCTTTACCCCCAGTTTACGGCAGAGATTGGAGGAAGAGAGTGAAAACCCCTGAAATCCTTCGAAGACCCTTCGAAGACCCTTCGAAACTCCTTCGAAGCTCCTTCGTAACATCACGCTCACAACAGCGTCGCAACACCATGCCCTCTCCGCGACCGCCCGCTCGCAGTTTCGAGTCTTTACGGAGTGTCCAAGACACTTTGGCTGGGGAGTAGTGTCAACAAGCTTTCGATGGCGAAGAAGCGGTAGCGGACAGAGGCGTCAAAGGCTGTACAAATGTGGATTTGTGTCAACCGGTTATGCGCTTATGAGGAAGGGGGAGTGCCTGCTGAAGAGGGCTAGCCTGAACGGAATAGCAACATAGCCGCGCCGTCACAGCACCATCGTTTCAAGCTTGTTTGAAGCTTCCTCCCGAATAGGGTTCTTGACGGAAAACCTTGAGTATTCCAAGGAGCCGAAAGACGTGCTGAAAGACTGAATTGATCCCTCCCGCAGCCCCACAACGGGCTTTGACCCTTCCGGCGGGCCATGTTAATCTCACTTCAAGGCAAATGAAAAGCCCTCCCTCTATTGGCGAATACCTCATCCAGCGGCTCTATGCGCACGGCGTGCGCCACGTGTTCGGCATCCCGGGCGACTATGTGCTTGGGTTTTACGACCAGCTCTCCCGAAGCAAGCTGCGCCTCATCAACACCTGCGACGAGCAGGGGGCCGGCTTCGCCGCCGACGCCTACGCCCGCGTGCGCGGCTTGGGCGCAGTCTGCGTCACCTACTGCGTAGGGGGATTGAAACTCACTAACACCACCGCCGAAGCCTTTGCCGAGAAGTCCCCCGTGGTCGTCATCAGCGGCGCGCCGGGGATGAAGGAGCGCGAAAAGAACCCCCTGCTGCATCACAAGGTTCGCGAGTTTGACACCCAGAAGAAGGTGTTCGAGCAGCTTACCATCGCCTCCACGGTCTTGAGCGACCCGCAAACGGCCTTCCAGGAAATCGACCGCGTGCTGCACGCCGCGCTGCGGTTTAAGCGGCCAGTCTATATCGAGCTGCCCCGTGACCTCGTGGGCGTGCCGGGCATTCCCCACCACAAGACGCCTGAGATTCACGAGCGGAGCGACTTCAGAAGCCTGGGCGAGGCCCTGGCCGAAGCCGGGCAGATGATCAACGCCGCGCGACAGCCGGTTATCCTGGCAGACGTGGAGGTGCACCGGTTCGGCTTGCAGGACCAGCTCCTCAAGCTCGCGCGCAAGACCAATATCCCCGTGACCGCGACTGTGCTCGGGAAGTCCGTCATTGGCGAGGACCATCCGTTTTACCTCGGCATCTATGAAGGCGCGATGGGCCGCGACGATGTCCGGCAGTATGTCGAGAGCAGCGACTGTGTCATCCTGCTCGGCGCGTTCATGACCGACATCAACCTTGGCATCTACACGGCCCGGCTCGATCCGGCGCGCTCGATCTATGCCACCAGCGAGAAGCTCTCCATCCGCTACCACACCTACGAAGAGGTCCGCTTCAAGGACTTCATTGGCGGCTTGCTCCGCCTGCCGCTCCGCCGGCGCAGACTTGGCAAAATCCCCCGCCCTCCGCAAACCGTTCCGCGCTCCGCCCTCCGTACTTCGCATTCCGCCCTCACCGTCCGACGCCTCTTCGAGCGGCTCAATGCGTTCCTCTCTGACAGCACCGTCGTGGTTGCCGATGTGGGGGACGCACTGTTTGGCGCAGCCGATCTGTTCATCCGCGAGCGCACCGAATTCATCAGCCCGGCCTATTACACTTCTATGGGCTTCGCCGTGCCCGCGAGCATCGGCGCCCAACTGGCCAACCCGAAACTGCGCCCGCTGGTCCTGGTCGGCGATGGGGCGTTTCAGATGACGGGCATGGAATTGGCCACCGTCGCGCGCTACAAACTCAACCCGGTGGTGGTGCTGCTCAACAACCGCGGCTATGGCACTGAGCGGCACATGCAGGACGGCCCATACAACGACGTCTGGCCGTGGCAGTACCACCGGCTGCCAGAGATTCTCGGCGCGGGCCGTGGGTTTGTTGTGGAAACCGAGGAAGAGCTTGACCGCGCGCTGGTCGAAGCGGAGCGCTGGACGGAGAGCTTCTGTCTGCTGGAGGTGCGCCTGGCGCCGCTGGACCGCTCGCCGGCACTGGACCGTTTGGCGGCCCGTCTGGCCAAGCGGCTTTAGCTTACCGTTTCCGGGCGGTTATTCCGTGCCAGAAGCCGAGGCGATTGCCGGTCAGAGCCATCAGCACGCCTAGCCCCGCATTAAACAGCGAAAAGGGAAAGCTCTTCCAGGGCAGGTAATCGTAGGAGGTAACGAAAGTCTCAATGCGGATATCGGTCAGTCTCAGGGGCGCCAGCATTTGCCGCAGCTCCCTGCGCGTGTAGCTCTTGGTGCCGACACTTTCCATGTGATGCCACAGCACGTCACGGAAACTCCGCCACGGACGCCCTCGGAGCAGCGCATATTTCACCCAGTGATGGAACGAGCAGAGGGAGCGCCGATTGTAGAGCATGATCTTGACCTCGCCGCCGGGCTTAACAACCCGCACCAGCTCCCCAACGGCCTTCTCGGTGTTGGGGGTGTGGTGCAGCACGCCCCACGAATACCCCAAATCGAAATAGCCCGTCTCAAACGGAAGGTTCTCCGCATCGGCGACTTTGATCCCAGCCGGTGCCGGCAGACCATACACATTGATGCGGTGAGTCAGGTTGGCCAGCGCTTCCTCCGTCAGGTCCACCCCGGACGCCACGGCGCCCGCCCGCAGCCACTGAATGAAATCCGTGCCAGCTCCGAACCCAACCTCCAAGACGCATTTGCCGTGATAGCGGGTGAATTGCGCAAACGAGTGGATAAACGGCTGGTCCCGGTAACGCCATTCCTCGATCTGCTCGAAGTATTCCCGCGTGAACTTCTGGGACTGCGCGTGCCAGGTATCGCACGAGGCGCGATTCCAATAGTCTTTGACTTCGCCTTTGAGGCTGTTGTCCGTCAATTCTGGCATGGCAAATACTTGCGAGCTTGGCTAACTGTGGAGCCACCTTACACCAGCCTAGCCGCTCCGGGCAAGGCAGAATCCGGCCAACTCGGGCGCACCGCAGGGTTGCGTCAAGCGCGGCCCGGCCAATGCTGGGATGACGGCGGGTGTGGTTTTCGGGTTCATTTTTCAGCTTGGCTGTAGGCGCATGCACAGGCGCAGGCCTGTCCAGCGGTTGGATTGACTCCCCTCGATCCAATCCCGAGAGGTCGCCTCTCGCTAGGGCCGCCCCTTGGCCCAAGTGAGAGGGATAACCGGCCTACGGGCCGACCTTGACGCGGTAAAAGCGCTGTTTGTTGATGGCGTTGGGATCGGTCAGGAGAATCGAATTGGCCGTCGTGTTGTTGGTGATGAACAGGGAAATCCAATTGGTGGAACTCAAGTTGGTGGACATCTGAAGCGTATAGTTTTGATTGGAAACGCCAATGAGCCGCATTTGGAATTGGTTGGCGAGCCACGTCGGCAAAGCAAGAACGGGCTTGGGGCTGGTGATGAGCGACAGCGAGCGGGTAACGCTGAGCGAGTTATGATCGGTCAGACGCACGATGAAATTGTTTGTCCCACTGGCCGCAGGCACGCCGGAAATGAGGCCGCCGGTCGAGAGCGCCAGGGCGGAAGGCAGCGGCTGGGAACCGTTGGCGATGGTCCACGTGTAAGGGGTTGTGCCGCCGGAAGCTTGCAATTGATAGGCGCAAGCGACGCCGACAATGGCGTTGTTCAAGGAAGCTGTCGTGATCTGCAATGAGGAGGGCGCGATGGTGATCGAGTAATTGTTTTGCACCCAGTTCAAGTCGTTGTCATACATGCCCATCGTGAACGGGTAGGGGCCGATGTTGGTCGGCGTGCCGGAAATGACAAAGAACGCGTTGGAGGTGGTGATTACTCCCACGGAGACGTTCAAGCCCGGTGGCAGTGAACCAGAAGATATGAACCCGCCGGGGCCGGAGAAATAGTAAGGGCTGCCAAACCAAATCCCGGAGTCGCCGCCGGACACCAGGATTTGGGTGCTGTAAGCGATGCCGACCGTGCCGCCGGGTAAAACAACGGCGGCCATGGTCAACGGGGGATAGATGGTCACCGACAACAGTTGATCCACCGTGTTCGCCGCGTTGTCGGTCACGCGCACGGAGAAATAGGAAGTCGTTCCGCCAAAGGGCGCATTGAGCGGAGTGCCGGACAAGACGCCGCCATTTGAGAGATTCAAACCGGCCGGCAATGCCAGCGAACCGGGCGTCAGCGACCAACTATAAGGCGATTGTCCGCCGGAAGCGTTCAGTTGCAGGCTGTAGATCCCGCCCACAATGCCGTCGGACAGAGTCGTTGTCGTTATTTGCAGTGGGCCGGAGGAACCGCCTGTGATGGTGATCGAAAGCATTTCGCTCACCACGTTGGGCGGCGACTCATTGTCGGACACGTTCACCCAGAATGAGAAGGTTCCCGGAGTGCTCGGGGTCCCGGAAATGGTGCCATCGCTGGAGAAGCTCATGTCGCCTGATTGGCCCGGGGGCAAGGAAGAGGTTCCTCCGGGCAGCCACCAGTTGTAGGGCGGCTGTCCGCCGGCAGCGCCCAGCGACTGGTTATAGAAGGCGCCGACCGTGCCGGGGGGCAGACTGCCGGTGGTGATTTGGAGAGAACTCGCCGGCTGCACCGTGAAGTTAACCACAGCATTGTTGTTGACGATGTTGGTGCCCTGTTCGCTGACACACTCAAAGCCGAGCCATTCCAAACTATCACTTGCCCCGCCACCGCAGTTAAGGCCGATGTACCAATTCCCGCTCCCGACGGTAAAGGCGTAATGACCGTTGCCGTCGGTGTCCATGTATGAGTTGTAGTCGGTGCCATTGATATTGGCATAGGCATACACACCCACGTTCGCGATCAGTTGATGGTTGGCGGCATTGGTAACATACCCGCTGATCTGGTTCGTGGCGAGAAGGGTTGTGAAGTTCGCCGTGCCATTGTTGTTGGCAATCAGCAAGGATTGATTGGCGGGAGCGAGATAGTTGCCAGGCAAACCATTGCCGCCGCCCTGTTCGACGCCAACCATCCAATTGCCGTTGATCACGCCCAACGAGTAATTGCCACTGACGTCGGTGTTCATGTATTGAAAGTAATCGAGACTATTGATGGTCGCACTGGCCCACACCATGACACCGACGATGGGGTTGCCGCTGCTATCCTTGAGCCACCCGGAGATGTGATTGGCCGGAAGGAGGGCGGTAAAATTCGCCGTGCCGTTGTTGTTGGAAATTATCACGGATTGATTGGCGGGAACGAGATAATTGCTGGGCAAACCATCACTGCAATCGCTGCAAGTGCTGACCCCGAGCGTCCATGTGCCATTGGCCACGTTCAGCCAATAATTGCCATTGCTGTCGGTGCTCACGCTCCCCTGGCTGTAGTCCACTCCGCCGATCGTTGCGTTGGCCCACACGCCGACATTGGCGATGGGGTTGCCGCTGTTATCCTTGAGCCAGCCGGTGATGTGATTGGTCGCGAGCAGCGCGGTGAACTTCACCTGTACAGCGGTGCCCGCACTGAGGTTGGTGCCGCCATTTTGAGAAAACGCCGGCTGGGAAAAGAGGTAATTGGTGGGACTGCTGTCGCCGCTGATTTGCAACGACCAGGGATCGCTGCCGCCCAGGCCGCCCAACACCCCGGTGATATATTTCCCGTTCGCATCCGTGTAGCCGTCGGTTTGATACTGGTTATTGTTGTCGTAGGCATAAACGTCAATGCCCGGCAGGGGATTCCCCAGCCCATCCTTCACGCTGCCGTAAAAGAGCGCCGTGGCCTTGGGCACGGCGAGGATTACGTTGGTTTGCCCGGCGCTGACATTGGTCCCATTCTGCAGTCCGAGATAGCCATGGACCACCAAGCTCGTGTCGTCAAAGGAGAGGCCCCACTGGCCGGGGCCGGATTGGACGCCCACTGAGAAACTGCCATTGGTGTCCGAAAAACCCACCCCCATGAGGCCGCTGTTCCCATTGGCCGATATGAAAATGCCAGGCAGTGGGACTCCGGAATTGTTGGCGTCCACCAGTTGGCCGGAGATGCTGGACGTGGCGTTCGTCAGCGTCAGGTTCGTGGTGAGGGTCTGACCGCTGCCCAGGGTGAGGACCGGCGGCATCGAGAAATCGCCCAGATAATTGCCCTTGAAAGCCACTACCATATAGGTCCCCGGCGGCGCTGGAATGGTGTAGCTGCCCGAATTGTTCGCCATCGCCCCCGCCAGCGGCGGACCGTCCGGCCCGCCCTTCCCCGGGCGCGGGGGACCGAACAAGAGGACCATCGCATTGGGCAGGGTCGTGCTGGTGCGATTGCTAACGACGTTGCCGGTGAACTTTTGCGCGTAGGGGACGTTGGTGACGCTGAAAAGGCTCGTTATCGGGGCAAAATGCCCACCCGGACTGGACAGCTTGAACGCATATTGCCCGGCAATGTTCTGCATAAAGTCGCCGTTCTGGAAGCTCAACTGCGCGGTGATTTGCCCCCCCGTCGAGTCGGTGTCGCCCGGCACGTTGGAATTCACGATGCCGCCGATCACCATGCCCGCTTGGCCGTCGGTCAGGCTAAACTGCTGCACGAGCCAATCGCTCGCGTCAATGACCCCATTGGTATTGAGGTCGAGGAACTTCTGCACCACGACCGTCTCCCCGTTGGTCAGGCCAGCCACCTGGAGGGTAATGAAACCGCTGTAAGTGTTGCTGACGGCAGACGGCGTGGCGTTAAAGGTCACGGTCGCCCGAGCCGTTGATTCGATCTGTTGACATGCGGCGACGCCGAGCAGAAGGATAAGGGAGCTAAGGGTCTTGGCTTTCATGCGATTACTGGCACTGGTGTTGATGCTTTCTTGTTTGAATGCTGCGAGATTGGCGGCCGCTAACTGCTTGGCCAGGCTGGAAGTCCTTCGGCGCGCTCTTGGGACTCAGGGACGACAAGCAAAGCCATCTTCTGAAGAGAAGATGACCAAGCTTCCGACCGTTGGCTCTGTTTGGCCCCAACCATCTGCTGTGTTGCTTCCATATACGACCACAAGAGAGAACGCCCGCGGAACGCAGCAAGCTACGCTTGCCGCTTACTTTTCCCGCGAAAGTGAGAGAAGCATAAAGCGGGCCAGTAGGTCGGATGATTCTGAGTGAGAATGAATCTGATGCGATTGAAATATTGTCCCGCTAACTGGCGGGACGCCAGCGGCTTAGGTCACGAAGATGCGCAAGCCAAGCCTTGGCCTACCGCACTCCTCTGGCTTAATCGTCCTCCTCGACCCTGCTCGCTGCCCAATCGGGATAGGGCGTGTGCGAACCTTTCATCGCCCGCCAAAGGATGTGGGCTAACAAATCAGCCGGGCATTGGTCTTCTTTGTCCAGCGGCAACCGCGCCGAGACGTAGGCGTCCTTCCGCAGCCGGCGGTCGGCCACTCTTTTCGGTTCGGGATTCATTTGGTCCAAGGGCACATTGTTGGTCACAGCGGTGAATGCCGTGAAGTCCGGCGTATTCGTGAAGCAATCGAACATCGGCGTAGCCGTGGCGTCCATCTGGTTCATCGGGGGCAACCCGAGGATCAGTTCCATCGTGCGCAGCAGGCTGGTCTGATTGTATTGGGTGCTCACGACCGCGCCGCGTTTGGTGTACGGACTCGCCACGTACGCCGTGGTGCGATAGCCGCTGACGTGGTCCCAGCCGTTTTGCGGATCATCTTCGATGGCGAAGATGCAGGTGTCCTTCCAGAAGGTGCTGTGGCTCACGGCCTCGATTACTTGGCCGAAGGCCAGATCGTTGTCGGCCAGATACGCGGCGGGCGTCGGGAATCCGGATTTCGCCCCGCTGGTGTGGTCGTTCGGCAGCCAGAGGATAATGAGGTCGGGCAGGTGGCCGTCCTTTTCGAACTCGTGCAAAGCCCGGATGAATTGCCGCGCGCGGAACATGTCCGGCACGTTCAAGGCCCACCCGATTGTGTTGGTTTCCACGCAGGGGCGCAGCCCTTCGACGCTCGGCTCGCTCCACATCGCAAGGGCATTCGAGCCGGTCAGCACATCCCGATAGCAATCCAGAAAGGTCGGCGTGCTCGTTCGGACGGGATTCTTCCATTCCACGTGGCTCAGGGTGAATTCGCCAAAATCGCGCAGCGTGCGGCCATGGGCCAGCGCGTTGTCCCAGATAAACCCGGCGGGGGAATAGGCCAGCGCGTCCCGCTCCTCGATGTTGTTGCCCGCGGGGTAACTCCGCGGCCACCCGGCGAACGAGCGCTCCATGTAATCCGTTGCCATAGCGCTGGTCGCCCACTCATGGCCGTCGGCGCTTAGGATGCCGCAGCAATACGTGTTGTCCAGCAAGGCGAACTCGTGAACGAGCTTGTGGATGTTCGGCGTGACCCGCTCGCCAAACACGCACAACCCCGCGTCGCCGTTGCCCGCCGCCACGTCACCCAGCACCTGGTCGTAAGCGCAGTTTTCCTTGATGATATAAATGACGTGCCGGAACACGCTGGGCTCTCCGACCCGCTCGGGCACCGGACGCGCGGGGGCGCCGGCGCGCGGCGGCAGCTTCGCCTGCGCCAGCAACGGATAGCGCAAATTCGCCAGCGCCGTGCGGGTGAATTGTTCCAGGGCTTTGGCCCGGGGCACAGGGACGAGTGAAAGAGAGCCGTAGATCTGTGTCGTACTGAACTCCAGTCTCCCGTCCGAAGCACGCGCGCGCCCGGGGCTCATTTCCTTGAGATTGGCCACATAAATCGTCTCGCGCCTGGCGTCGTGGATGACTGCTGCGGGAAACCAGCCCGCGGGAATGAGACCGAGCCATTTTGTTCTGCCCGGCTGGAACGGGAACAGTGCGACGGCGTTTTGCGTGCCGTTGCAAACGAACAGCGTCTTGCCGGACTTGTCGAAGGCCAGGGCGTCCGGCTGCGCGCCGAACAGATCGGCGGGATTCTGACGCGCGCAGATCGTCTCGATGACCTCATCTGCGCGCGTGTCGATGACGCTCAAGCTGTCGCTGCCGGCGTTGGCCACTACGAGCCAGCGCTTGTTTGGCGAAAGCGCCAGCGCACACGCGTGGAGGCCGGTTAATATTTCGGAGCGCGGAGTGCGGAGTGCAGAATTGGTTTCCGCCGCGCTCAGGTCAATGACCGACACCGAGCCTTCGCAGGCGATGCCGCGCGCATCCACGCGCGCAAGCGTGCCGCGACCAGCCGGGCCAACCAGGCTCTCCGTGCCGGGCCGGCGTCCGCCCCAGTTGCTCACATAGACCTTGTGGCCGGCGAGCACCACGCCGAAGGGCTCAACTCCCACATCCCACAAGCGCAGCACCTGCCCGCTGGCGGCATCCAGTTCCACGAGGCGATTGGAAAGGTTGAGCGCGACGTAAAGCCGCTTGCCGTCCGGGGAAACGGCGATGCTGGCGGGGATTTCCGCCGCGCGCCGCGGCGCATTGGCCGGCGGTAACGCCAGCGAACAGAGCGGGGCGACATTTCGGTCTTTGCCAACGGCGAATACCTTGATGTCCCCATTGACATTCGCCAGGTAAATGCGCGAGCCATCGGGTGAGAAGACGAGTCCGGTGAAGCTGAGCTGCGCCCGTTTGTCTGGCTGGAGAATGAGGGGCGAGACAGCCGCCTGCGGCGGCGTTTTATCGGAAGGAAACGGCACGCGTTGGAGAATTGCTCCCGTGGCGGGAGTCAGAACCAGCAGTTCGTGGGTCCGACCGGCAGTGACGAGCAGTTGGCCGTCGGGACTCAGCGCCAGCGCATTGGGCCTTACGCCGGGCAATTCGACCAGCCTCCCGGCAGAGGTGACCAGTTGATTGACCGGCGACTCCAAACCCTCGGCATGCCGCCCGACGGTTTCCGTGGTGGCGCCGAAATTATTCGCCGGATCGGTGGCGCTCACCTGGCAAGCCAGCAGTGGCCAGAGCCAAAGCCAGGGAAGCGGGAAGGTCGTGGTCATAGTAAATGTCGTCTATTGCAGGTCGCGGGTCACAATGAACAGTGTTAGCGCATACGATCCGAAAACCCACGTTGCAGGCCATCTTCTCGCCAATCTGATCGTTGCAGTCGAGGAATTTCTCGATACGTGCCAGAGAAAGGGCGCATCTTCCACCAATCCACAACTCAATCTCCCTCCCCTCCTTTGGAGGGCTGGGAGCAAACAGCATTCGACCATTATGCTAAACTGGGGGAAGGTGCTGTTGTGAGCGAGAGGCCAGCGAGTCCGCATAGCCGGGGTGCCACCAGCAACCCACCCAACCGGTTTGAGCATATCTCGTTGGAGCGGGACGCGGATTGGGACCCGGAACAGGACCCGCTGCCGCGCACCCTCTTCCTGCGCGACCACAGCAGCAAGATCATCACCAGCAACGACAGCCCGAACATCGGGTTCGAGCACAGCATCAATCCGTATCGCGGCTGCGAGCACGGCTGCGTTTATTTGGTATCACTCGCCAAAAAGTGATTGCCGAACTCCGCCTCCAACCGGGCCTTGTCCAGCTCGAAGAACCGCTTTCCGCGCGGCTTCCAGTAAAGCGTCACCTTGGCGCCTGAATCGTGCAGGAACTGCCGCAGGACGGCATCTTCCACTACAACGGGGCCTTTGAAGCTACCCGTCTGCTCGATCAGCCAAGCCGCATCCTTCGCGTTTATCTCATACATGGGCCCCTTGTCGAACTCGACTTGATCGGAGGCATCCCACGTCAGCCGAGCGTGGATCACGCGCTGTTTTCCATAGCGCTTGCGCACCGCCGCTATGACGGCCTTCGGTATCTTCACCCGTTTGACGGCCGTGGTCGATGGCTGGGAAGCATCCACCAGCACCTTGAGATTCTTCCCGATCTGGTCCACCCACTTCTCGAACGCGGCCTGCTCGTCGCCGCTCTTGAGCTGCACTGACCGAATCTTGTCCTCCAGATCCTTGAGCTCCTGTTGCCAGCGCCGCAGAGACTCGCCAATGCCGGGCATGAGGTCTTCCGGGGTGCTCAAGTATCTCTCGTTGCCCTTGGTAATCTTCGCCTTCAGGGCGTCCCGCGACTTCTCCAGCGCCGGCAGGTTGGCTTCATCCGCCGGGGCCGGCTTCGAGCTCAGCTTCGCCAGCACCTCGTGGTTGTAGGCCTCCGTGAGGAGCCGCACAATGTGCGGCAGTATCTCCTTTTCGTGGACCCTCCACTGGTGGCACCCAAGGTAAGGCCGTAGTGTCGCCGATGGGCAGGTGAAGTAGGTGTCGCCACCCCTACGCGACTTCTTCTATAGTCGGTAGCCACAGTGCCCGCAGACGAGCACACCGCTCAAGACCGATGACCGATACTTCTGTGGCCGGCGCCCAGTCGCGTGAAGCACCTCCAATTTGACTTGAACGGCTTTGAACGTCTCCTCGTCGACGAGCGCCGGACAAACTCCGGGCACCTCCGTCGGCACCGCACGGTTGAACGCCTCCTTCTGACGCCGCCGCGCAAAGCCAATGCGCCCAAATCCGAGGTAGGTCCGATTCGCCAATATTGCCCTCACCGTGTCCTTGGTCCATCCGCCCTTGCCCTTTGGCCCGACAACACCCCGCCGGCTGAGATCCAACGCAAGTTGGCGCAATGACGTGTCCTCCCGACGGTAGGTCGCAAACAGCTCCCGCACCACCGGAGCCTCAACCGGGTTTTCAACCAGGGTCAGCACCCAGTTGCGCGGCTTGCGGAATGGCTCGTTCCGGGTGGTGCGGTGAGTGTGGTTCCCGGAGCTGTAGAGTCGGTCATAGCCGTAGGGCACGGTCCCGTGCGGCCAAAGACCTTGGGTCAGCCGGTCCATCCGCCCGCGCAAGCTCACCAATGAGAGGTCGCGCGAATACTTGTGGTTGGCCTCGCTCACGAGCATGTCCATGACCCGCCCATCAAATGTGGTCCAGTCGATCCGCCCCTCCTTCACCGTCACGAGGTAAATGCCCTTGGACCGGAGCACCTGCTTGGCGAACGCCCCATCGATGCTGTCGAGCCTAGCAAACCGCGAGGAATCGTAGCAGAGCACAGCCTGGAAATGGCCGTCCGCCGCATCCAAGAGCATCTGCTGAAACTCCGCCCGTTGCCCCTGTTCCTTTGAGCCGCTCTTGCCCTCCTCGCGATACCACCTGGATATTGCGTAACCGTCGCGCTCCGCCAAGGCACGGACCTCCGCCTCCTGTTGCCTTAGGGAGGTGCGCTGGTCGTCCGACGACATCCGCAAGTATGCCGCCGCCGGAATCAAGCTCGCCTTATCTGGTTTTTGCATGCCGTTATTGGGTCCACGATATAGGGCCGATATAGCGCCGTGAAGCCCGATCTAGTGGCGGCTTATATGCGCTGACACGGCCCCGCAGGTAATAGCGACC
>CZKM01000103.1_pt1 | contig 24131 bp, 16 predicted proteins | sample 1122481 | NCBI WGS metagenome assembly CZKM01 (sample SAMEA3539301, study PRJEB10725) | soil metagenome | biome: tundra; feature: field; material: soil | place: USA | collected 2010-05 | depth 0.15 m | reverse complement strand
TTGGTTTAAGCATCCCTCTATAAAATACATAAGTGTCTGTGGTACAATGACATAATGATATATGCGCATAAATAAATGTGGGCAATGCTTAGCCCGAGGGGCAGGGTGAGTGGGGCCATTTGCAAGGCCGCAATAGAGAGGTAGTAGCGCGATAGTATCCCGCCTGCAGGTTGCCCCCAGGGCAAGGGCTATAGACGCGATAATTGCGCCTTCGCGCTATTGCCCTGCGTAAGAAGATTCCAGCAGTGGAGCGGTCCCTCAGGCTCGGGGTTTTCCCCGCCCCGAGCGGGGCATCAAGAGAGCCTCGAAGTCGAGGTCGAGAGAGACGCGCCCGGCGCGGTTGGGTCAGTAGCCGGACCCAAGGCTCGTTCGTCAAGCAGACACCATTCGGGCAAGACCGGCAACCCGATTTCGGCATCGCACGAATCATAGCGTAGGATGATCTCCATATCCGGCAATTTCACGTCGAAGGTGAACTTGGTGGCGCTACGGACATTGCCAAAATCAAGCGCCCGCTCATGTTCAACGCCCGATTGGTTAAGCCCAATGTAATAAAGCCTCGTCTGGCGGCCCCGCAGTAATACTCTCATATTCTCTGACGACGAATGAAGCTAGGCTCACCTGATGATGGTCGCAATGGGGTGTTCACCCCAGAGAGATTCGGGGGCGTCAGAGATTGTCGAAACCAAACAAGCTCTGCGCGGAACATCCTCCGTCACGGCGCCAGAGATCTCAGCCCCCCTTCCAGTCCCGATCGACTGTGAGACAGCCTTCCAGAACCAAACCTCCTGGGATTGATGCAGCCCTGCCAAGGAAGCTTCGCGGACAAAGCTTTTTTGCTTTGAAAACGGATCGAAGCGTATAAAGTAGGATTCCATGTCCCCGGTTTCCAAACCAACAAATGATGGATCGTTTAAGGAAGCACCGGTTGCGGCCCAGGCCGGCCCGTCACAGCCGCAGGCAGGGGAAGCGTCCAGAATTGCCCACGAAGCAGAAATCACGATCCAGTTCCTGCGCCTGGTGAATGAAAACACCGGCGCGCGCGATCTGATCCGCGCGGCCACCGCTTTCTTTCACCAACAATCCGGCTGCGATGCCGTCGGCGTCCGCCTGCGGGATGGGGAGGATTACCCCTACTTTGAGGCACGCGGGTTCCCGTCAGGTTTCGTGCAGGCGGAGAACCAGCTTTGCGCGCGAGATCCGGCTGGGGAGATCAAACGGGACGGGCAGGGCCATCCCGTGCTGGACTGCATGTGCGGCAATGTGATCTGCGGGCGGTTCGATCCGGCGAAGCCGTTCTTCACCGCTCAGGGCAGTTTCTGGACGAACGGCACGACACAATTATTGGCGGCCACCACGGAAGCCGACCGGCAAGCGCGCACCCGTAACCGGTGCAACGGCGAGGGCTACGAGTCGGTGGCCTTGATTCCCCTCCGCCTCGGCGAACAACGATTTGGGCTCCTGCAACTGAACGCGCGGCGCACGGGGGCGTTCTCGCCAGAGGTCATCAGCCTGTGGGAAAGGCTGGGCGGCCATCTGGCCGTGGCGCTCGCGAAATTCCGCGCCGACGAGGCGCTGCATGAGAGCGAAGCGCGTTTTCGCTCGCTGTTCGAGAACATGCAGGAAGGCTTTGCCTATTGCCGGATGCTGTTCGAGGGGGACCGGCCCTGCGACTTCATTTACCTGCATGTCAACGATGCGTTCGAGAGATTGACCGGCCTGAAGAATGTGATCGGGCGAAGGGTCACGGAGGTGATCCCAGGAATACGGAACACCGACGCGGAGCTGTTTGAAATCTATGGGAGGGTGGTGGCAACCGGCCAGCCGGAGAAATTCGAGCGCTATGTGCAAGCCTTGAAGATGTGGTTCTCGATCTCGGTCTATTGTCCCGCGCCGGAGCACTTCGTCGCGGTATTTGATGTCATCACGGCGCGCAAAGAGGTCGAGGAACGAATCCGCCAGTTCAACCTCGAATTGGAGGAGCGCGTTCACCAGCGCACCGCCCAATTAGAAGCCGCCAACAAAGAACTTGAAGCCTTTTCTTACTCCGTCTCCCACGACCTCCGCGCGCCGCTGCGGGCGGTCGATGGTTTTGCCGGCATACTGGCGGAAGACTATGCGGGCCGGCTTGATGAGGAGGGCCAGCGCGTGGTGGGGGTGATCCGCCACGAAGCAACCCGTATGGGACAGCTCATTGACGACCTGCTCGCCTTTTCCCGGGTGGGCCGCGGGCCGATGCGGTCTGAGGAGATTGACCTCGCCTCCCTCGCCCGGACGGTATTCGAGGAATGCGCCGCCGGCGCCGTTGGCCGCAGAATCCAGCTCAAGCTCAATCCGCTGCTGCCCGCCCGGGGCGACCCGAGCCTGATCCGGCAGGTGCTGGCCAACTTGCTTTCCAACGCGATCAAGTACACGGGGCCGAGAACCGAAGCCGAGATCGAACTGGGCAGCCGCGTGGAAGGGAACGAAAATATCTACTGGATCAAAGACAACGGCGTCGGGTTCGACCCGAGGTACGTCGGCAAGCTCTTCGGCATCTTCCAGCGATTGCACACTGAGGATCAGTTCAAGGGAACCGGGGTGGGCCTGGCCCTGATCCAGCGCATCGTGGTCCGGCACGGCGGCCGGGTCTGGGCAGAAGGCAAACTCAACGAAGGCGCGGTGTTTTCGTTCACTCTGCGTAACGGAAAGGAATGACGATGACCAAACCAATTGAAGTTGAAATCCTGCTGGTCGAAGACAATCCGCACGATGCGGAGCTGATGACCCGCGAACTTAAGAAACGCAACCTGGCCAACAATCTCGTCTGGGTGAAGGACGGCGCGGCGGCGCTGGACCTCCTGTTTGGCGCCGACCCGCAGGCGGGCGGGGAGATCTCCCACCGCCCCAAAGTCATCCTCCTGGATTTGAAGCTGCCGAAGGTGGATGGCCTGGAAGTGCTCCGCCAACTCAAGGCCGACCCACGGACGAGGAAGATCCCGGTGGTCGTCCTGACTTCCTCACGCGAAGAACAGGACCTGGTGCGGAGTTACGAACTGGGAGTCAACAGCTACATCGTCAAACCCGTGAGCTTTGACAAGTTCTCCGAAGCTGTCGCGCACCTGGGTTTGTACTGGCTGCTGCTCAACCAACGCCCGGAGGCTACCGCCAGCCCTCAGAACCCACGCCCCACCGGATGACCAAAGAACTCCGCATCCTGATGCTCGAAGACCAGCCGGCCGACGCCGAGTTGGTCATGCACGAATTGCGCCGCGCGGGCATCCAGTTCGCGGGGAAGCGCGTCGCGAGCGAGGCCGAGTTTCTAGCGCAACTGCGCGACGCCCCGCCTGACCTCATTCTGGCCGATTATTCGCTTCCCGCCTACGATGGTCCTTCTGCGCTGACCGCCGCGCAACGGCAATGCCCCGAGATACCCTTCATCTTCGTCTCGGGCACGATGGGGGAGGAGACCGCCATCGAGGCCCTGCACCATGGGGCGACGGACTACGTGCTCAAACAGCGCCTGACCCGTTTGGGGCCGGCGATGCAGCGGGCCTTGGACGAAGTCGAAGAACGCACGCGGCGCCGGCAGGTGGAAGCGGCGCTCCTCGCCAGCGAGCGGAACTATCGGGAGATTTTCAACGCGGCCAACGACGCGATATTTCTGCATGACGCGGAGACGGGCGCGATCCTCGACGTCAACCAGACCGCGCTGGACATGTTAGGCTATTCGCGGGGTGAGCTGCAAGAGCTGCCAGGCGATCAATTCTGTGTCGGCCCGGCGTTCTCCCATCAGGAGGCCGTTCGGCGGCTCCGGCAGGCGTCTGCGGAAGGTCCTCAGGTCTTCGAATGGCGAAGCAAGCGGAAGAACGGTGAGTTGTTCTGGACCGAGGTCGCTTTGCGTGCCGCCAACATCGGCGGCCAGGGGCGCGTCCTGGCGGTCGTGCGGGACATCACGCAAAGGAAGAGCGTGGAGAGGGCACTCGCCGAAAGTCGCGGGCTCCAGAAAGCCATCCTGGACAACATCCCCGACCCGGCGTGGCTCAAAGACATTCAAGGTCGTTTCCTGGCTTGCAACGAGCCGATGGCCCGCATTTATGATCTAAACGTAAAGGAAATTCTTGGGAAAACGGTCTTTGACATTATCCCAGCAGAAGCCGAGCGTTTGACCCGTGAGGATCAACAGGTGATCGCCACAGAAAAACCGATTCGGGTCGAGCATCCTTTCCCCGACGCCCGGGGGCAACACCACTGGTTTGAAACGATCAAGTCGCCGATCTTCAACGAGCTGGGGGAGGTAACCGGGACCGTGGGAATTGCCCGCGAGACCACCGAGCGCCGGCAGACCGATGAGGCGCTCCAGGTTTCCGAAGACCGTTTCCGGTCGGTCTGGGAGCATTCCATTGACGGCATGCGCTTGATCGACCGCGAAGGGCGCATCCTGGCGGTCAACGAGGCGTTTTGTCGGCTCGTTAAACTACCTCGTGAGAAGCTTATCGGAGAGGTGTTCTCCGTGGCCTACGACGGACAAGGCCCGGATGAGGATATCGAGGCTTACCGGCGGCGCTTTGATACCGGAACCATCCCGCTCCGTCTTACGGCGAGAAAGCGGCTATGGAATTCCGAAGAGGTGGACGTCGAAGTTTCCAGCTCGTTCGTCGAATCGGGCCGTCAGAACAAGACGCTGCTGAGCATTTTCCGCGATATTGCCGAACGCAAACGGGCCGAGGAGCGAGTGGCGGCCTTTTCGGAGTTGGGCCAACAACTCAGCGCCGCAAAGGCCGTGTGGGAGGCAGGCGACATCATTGTACAGGTGGCCGACCAGTTGCTCGGCTGGGACGCATGCACGCTCGACTTGTATTCGCCCGAGCTGGACCGCGTGTACCACGTGCTCACCCGAGACACGATCAACGGCCAGCGCGTGGAGTGCGCCCCTGTGGGCCACGATGCACCCCCTTCACCGCGCGCGCGCCGGACCATTGAGAGTGGGGGCCAGTTGGTTTTGAAAGACGGGGTTGGCCGCGCATCCCCCGACCGTGTGTGCTCTGATGATACAGCGCGTCCCTCGGCTTCCGCCATGTTTGCCCCCGTCCGCGATGGGTCCAAGGTGATTGGCATTCTCTCCATTCATAGCTACACGCCCAGGGCCTATGACGAGCACAGCCTGGCCACCTTGCAATCCCTGGCCAATCATTGCGGCGGCGCGCTCAATCGCATCCGGACGCAAGAAGCGCTGCTTCGCGAGCAGGAATTCACCCGCGCCCTGCTGGACAACATCGCTGACGGGGTGGTGGCCTGCGATGCCAAGGGCACTGTGGTCCTCTTCAACCGGACCGCGCGCGAGTGGCACTGCTTGGACGCGGTCGCATTGCCGCCCGATGGATGGGCAACCCAGTACTGCCTTGGTGGTCCCGACGGCTTGACACCCCTGCCAACCGAGGCAGTCCCGCTGGCCCGCGCGTGTCACGGCGAAGCTATCCGCGACGTTAGCTTGACGCTCGTCGCCAACGGCCTGCCGCCCCGCTATATCCTGGCCAGCGGTGGCCCGTTCTTCGACGCCAGCAAAAACAAGTTGGGCGCGGTCCTGGTCCTGCGCGACCTCACCAAGCACAAGCAACTCGAACAGGCCCTGCTCGATTCAAGCCAGTTCAGCCAGCAGATCGTCGCCAGTGCCCAGGAGGGCATCATCGTTTTCGCTCCAGATCTCAAATACCAGGTCTGGAATCCGTTTATGGAACAACTGACCGGCTTCCCCGCCAGCCAGGTGTTGGGTAAGCACCCCGCCGAAGTCTTCCCCTTCCTCGAGGAAGCGGGCATGCTGGCATCCCTCAAGCAAGCCCTTGCTGGAGAACCAACGCCTCGCACAGACTTCCCTTTCAACATTCCCCAAACCGGAAAAATGGGTTGGACGGCCCAGACCAACGCCCCTTTGCGCAACCTCGGGGGAGAGATCATTGGGGTCATCGCTACTGTCCGCGACATCACCGAGCGGAAACGCGCCGAGTTGCGCCTTGAGACGTTTTCCAATTTGGGTCAACAGCTCAGCGCCGCCAAGAGCGCCAGGGAGGCGGCCGAGATCATTGTCGAGGTCGCGGATCAGTTGCTCGGCTGGGACGCATGCACGCTCGATTTGTATGCGCGGGAACACGACCGACTGGTCAACGTGCTGAACCGGGATACGATCAACGGCCGGCGCGTGGATTTTCCATCGGCTTACCAGGACGAGCCCCCTTCTCCCCTGGCGCGCCGGACCTTTGAGAGGGGGGGACAGTTGATATTGAAAGAGGACCCTGAGGCCATGCAGCCTGATGGAGTATCTTTCGGCAACACAGCGCGCCCCTCTGCTTGCATCATGTTGGTTCCCGTCCGGCAGGGCTCCAGGGTCATCGGACTCTTCTCAATTCATAGTTACACACCCAGAGCCTATGACCCGAGCAGTTTGGAAACCCTGCAGGCGCTGGCGGACCATTGTGCCGGCGCTCTCGATCGAATCAGCGCGCAGGAAGCGTTAAGCTCGAGCGAGGCCAACTACCGTTCGCTCGTGGAGCGCTCGCCCGATGCGATCTTCCTGCACCGTGAGGGAACGTTTGTCTATGCCAACCCCGCTGGGCTGAAGCTATTGGGCACGGAGAAGCCGGAACAAGTCCTTGCGCTTTCGGTATTCGACATCGTGCCGCCCGAGAATCGCGACACTATCCGCCAGCGGATCAAGCAGGCGGGTGAGGGAGGGATGACGCCACTGCTCGAACAAAAGATTGTGCGGCTGGACGGAACCTCGCTCGACGCTGAGGCGATCAGCATCCCCTTCACCTATGAAGGCCGACCCGCGGTTCAGACCATCATGCGGGACATCAGCGGGCGCAAACAGCTCGAGCAACAGTTGCGCCAGTCGCAGAAGATGGAGGCTATCGGCCAGCTTGCTGGCGGGGTGGCGCACGATTTTAACAACATGCTCGCGGTCATCCGCGGCAACGCCGACCTGCTGCTGATGGGCGCGCAACAGCACACCCCCGAAACCAAAGCCTGCCTCAAGCAGGTGACCGCCGCCTCCGACCGCGCCGCCAACCTGACCCGGCAGTTGCTCGCCTTCAGCCGCAAACAGGTCATGCAATCCCGGCCGCTGGTCCTGAACGACGTAATTGCGGACCTGAGCAAGATGCTCAAGCGGATCATCGGCGAGCACATTGACCTGCAATGCCGTTATGCGGCGCAGTTGCCCTTCGTTCAGGCCGACGCCGGGATGATTGAGCAGGTGCTCCTCAACCTCGCCGTCAACGCCCGCGACGCCATGCCCCGCGGTGGCCACTTGCTCATCACGACGGACACCGCCAGTTTCGACGCCGCCTACGCCCGAACCCATCCCGAGGGAGCCGCCGGTGAGTTTGTTTGCCTGACCGTGAGCGACACCGGCACGGGCATCGCGCCGGAGCATTTGCCGCGAATCTTCGAGCCGTTCTTCACCACCAAGGAAATCGGCAAGGGCACCGGACTCGGTCTGGCCACTGTGTATGGCATCGTCACCCAACACCGGGGCTGGATCGAAGTCGCCAGCCAACCCGGCGCGGGCGCCACGTTCAAGATCTTCCTCCCGGTCATCCCGACCCCGGTCAGTGTGGCGGCCACGCCCCAGGCTGCAGCCGAGCTCCCTGGCGGCACGGAAACGATTCTGTTGGTGGAGGACGACTACGCGGTGCGCATGATCACCCGGCGCGTGCTGGAGAGTCGCGGATACAAGATTTACGAGGCAACCACTGCCAGTGAAGCGCTGGACGTCTGGAACAGCCGCGGGGAGGCTATCGCGATGCTGCTCACCGACATCGTCATGCCCCAGGGGGTTACCGGTCGTGACCTGGCCGAGCAATTGCGCGCACAAAGGCCGGCGCTGAAGGTTGTCTTCATGAGCGGCTACAGCGCGGACGTGATCGGCAAGGACACGGCCTTTTTCCGGCGGACCCAGAGTTCCTTCCTTCAGAAGCCCTGTTCGGCCCGCGCGCTCCTGGAGGCCGTGCGCCGCTGCCTGGATGGGAAGTAGCCCCCTCCGCGCGGCCTCGCCAAACAGGAACTCTCCAGTCTGACCAATGTACATTGCCGGATAATTTGTACGGAAAGAATCGTGTCCAATGTCCAAAACTCGTGAACATGGAAAATGCGCGCCCGGTTTCAGGCCCACAAAAACCCTGAAGGGCGGCGGCGGAATTAGTTCAGTTCTGACGCTCGGTAACCGTGGTCAGACTTTGCTTGCTGTCAGCGGACGCTGCGTCCGCAAATTTGTTCTGTTTGGCGCGCAACGTACGCTGCAGCGCTGCCCGATATGCATGGAGGGAACGGACATCCGTCCGGCCTTCCGTGACTTTCGCGCGGATGGATGCGCAGTAGCCTGCTCCAAAGCCCATTACGCCAAGCTCGCGCTCCAAATCGGCGATCTGCCGAGTGACGCTTGAGGCCGCGTAGCGGTCTCTGCTGGTTTCTTGGCGGGTGTTTTTCTGCGCCCAATAACCGCGTTGCTTGAAGACTGCATCGGGCTTGCAACTGGGCTGCAATGCACCTGCGTCAACCGCGCGCCAGAGAATCGCCTCGAAGTAAGCCAGCACTAGGTCGCAGTGCCGGTCTGTCATGCGGGCATCGGTTGTGGAGCGGCAGCCGCTCACCACTTCGAGGGCGACGCGATAGTCAGCATCGCTTAAACCAGCCTCCCGCTGGGCACGCTTAACGAGAATTTGCTGTGCGCGGCTTAGCATGGCACGAGTGCAGTCTGCCGGACGCGGTCGGTCTCAAGTGTGGCTGGCTCTACTACACGCGGAGCGATACCACGGGGCGCGGCGGCTGGCTCTTGGGCAGCCTCAGGCACACGCTTAGAGGCGCGGCGCGATTGCCTCACAGGCCCGCTTAAAGCCTCAGCCAGAGCGCTGTCAGACGGAATAACGCTTTCGGCAATGGCTCGTTTGACATCTTGGCGGGCAACTTCGGCGCGGCCATCGCGCGCCGCCAGGAACCGCGCCCGCCGTGTCGCCGTTTCGATTGCCGCCAGGTATTTGGCGGACGCCTGAGCGTACCTAACCAGCATCTCAATCGAGGCGGAGTCGCCCTCAGGCAATGAAGCTTTGGCAACGGCAAACAAGTCTTTCTCAGAAAGGCTGTTCGGGAGCTTCTGGTAATGGCCAATGCGCCCAATGAATTGCTCGCTTGTCCAACGCGTCTTGGTCTCAATCAATTTCTGCGCTTTGAAGAACTGTGGGGTTGTCACTATGGCAACGGCTAACCTCTGATTAACCAGAGCCGTCATAATCCAGTTTATCCGCGCCGGCAGCGAGCGTGTGTCAATCACGTTTGGCCAGAGGTAGTGCCCTTCGTCCAGGACAAGCGCCAGTTGGCCTCCCTCCAAGGTGTCTTCTATCCGCTGGCGCAGGTCCACGGGACTGGAATTGAGATTGATGCTAACCCCAAGGCTCTTTGCGATAGCACGATAAAAGCCAAGGTCATCACTCGTGGACGGGACCTGCACGTAGCGCGCCGCTCCGGCGTTTAGCTCACACCAGGCTTTGACGGCATGGGTTTTGCCCGTGCGCGCCAAGCCATCAATCAGTACAAGGCAATGCTCTTGGCGCGAGTAATCGAGGGCTTCACAAACCTGCTTGCCGAGATCGGTGAAAACAACTTCCTGCCGGTGCCTCTCAATCCAAGCCGACTTGAACTCCCGAAGCGCCTCAATCAGCGCCGGTAAGTACCACGGGCCGCCCTCCTCAAACCGAAGGGATGGATTGAGGCAAAGCTCGGCGAGATAGTCTGGCAGCGCTGCGGCGGCCGTCCTGCACGCCTCGCAAAAGCTTTCCGCTTTGTACGTCTCCGGTCGGCTTTTGGCGCGACTCTGAGCCAAACCTTGACAGCGCAGAGCGTGGTCCCTTCGAATCCCGAGAGGATCATCTACCATATCCGGAATATCGGGAAGGTTCATCGCCTCGGAGCCCGTCATTTCGCCGCGCAAAGGGAAATTCTCCTGCCCCAGTGGAATTTCGTCCCGGATCGCTTTGACGTGGCTGGCCATATAGACCTGCCCAGGCTTCATGCCAAACTTGCGCATCGCGGAGGTTGCATTTCCCTCTGGAATGCTTACCACCAGGTCGCGAGCGACTTGTCTTAGACCGCCCTCACGATGGCTGAGAAGCTGCAGGAACCATATCAACTCACGATCCTCAGCGCCAAGCTGCCGGCAGCGCCGGGCGACCTGGTTAGCCATAAGATCGGCCTGGCATTCAGGGCTGGCCGGGAACCGGGCCATGCGGAAGCCAGAGCCGTGCTGTCCTTTGCGGGTATTGCTCATGTGATTTCCTCCTCCTTGCTAAGCAACTCATTAAGGCGCCTGAGCGCGGGGATTGTCTCTGGCCGGCGCGCGGCTGCAGCCGATAGGGTCATATTCAAATTGCGGCTGAGCGAGCGAGCCGTGGCCTGGCGCCTGTCTTCTTGGCCGCGGACGGCTTCCAGCTCTGCCTGCCGCGTTTGGATCTGCTCGCCCAGTGCCGCAGTCGCCCGGTCAACGATGGCGTGCCGGAAAGGCATTGCGTATTTCGCCCGCAACATCCGATAGCGCACGCGAGCGTAGGATTGATGGGCAGCGATCCTTTCCATCTCCTGTTCAAGCAATTCGGCGGGCGCATCCATCGCCGGCACAGCAGGACTCAACTCGACGCAAAAGGCGTTTTCGCGGTTCATATCGGTAACCGTCAGGATCTCCGGCACTTCAGGATTGAACCATGCGAGCACGGTCTGCCCGCGCAAGCGGCCAGTCTCTTCATTGCGGTAGTTGTACGCCTGCTTGCCAAAGCGGAGCGTGATTCCGTTGCTCGTCACCTGCAGAGGCCGTTTGTGATGCGCCAGTAGATAGCGACAACTGGCCGGCAGTCTTATCGGCGGATCATCATCCCGCCTGAACTTCGCGAAGGCATCGTCTGGGGAAAGGCCGCAGGTCATCTTCCCGTCCTGGGGCGTCGCGTCATATTTGGCGCAGATTTCCTCCAGGCGGGCCGTCCACTCGTCGAGCGTGTAGAAGTGCTCAGAAGGATGTGTCTTCTTGGATTCCACCTGCAGCTTGATCTTTGCGATGCGCTCAAACTTCTCGTGCATTTCATCGAGGCCAACGTACCCCGGTTCGCCTTCCATCAAGTCCTGCAGCGCCCCGATTACCCGCTCGATTGGCTTGGACCGCGGCAGTTTTGAGTGGCAAAACTTCAACCCCAGCGAGCGCAAGCCCAGCTCCGTTTCAGACCATGAGAGCGGATCTGCGGATGCATCCCCTTTAAGCAGGCGCGAGCTGGCCCAAATACCGCGCTCGAAATAGAAACCCTTGCGGGGCAGGCCGTGCTCATCACATATCCAGCACGGTAGCGACGTTGACCCGGCTTGGGCGCAGTGTGTTAGGGAAAAGCGCCTGAGTCAGGACATTATCGGTCGCTACCCCCTCCCAAAGAATCGCCGGCCAAAGTGCCCGAAGCGAATCCGAAGCCAAGTCGCGGCGGAAATTGCCCGGCTTTATCCGCACCACCGAGGCCCGCGCCACGCGAGGCTCGTAGGCGCGGACATCAGGCGCGATTGGAGCAAGGTTTTCTCGGGTACCATGTATTCGAGCGATGACCACACGCCAGACGTGTACTACTACGTCCCAGATGGCCAAGGTTGGTTTTCCTTGATGCGCGGGCAATTCCTGCCCGTTATTGATGTTCGGTCAAAGAAGATTCTCGACTTTGTCCTGATTGACGCGCCCAACTACACGGCCCTTGCAATCAGGTCTCTATTCAACAAGGTATGCTTGCGGTTTGGGGCTCCTGACATCTGGCACCTTGAATGCGGTCTCTGGAAAAGCTCCAAACTGCTGGGCCGGGGCGGACGTGTGCGCGGGTCATCGCTGGTAGAAATAGAGCAGAACTTTGCCGAGCTGATTGGCACAAGGATAGTCCACGCCCTGCCAGGGAACGCCAAAGCGAAGGTGATTGAGAACGTGTTCTTGCTACTCGTCAGGCGGTTTCCGGGGGAGTTTGGGTACGTTGGGAATGATGAAATGCACGACAAGAAGGAGCGGGTGCACGCGGCTATCACTGAAGTTGAAAAAGGGCCGCGAAACGGCACGCATCCAGCCAAGCTTGGTTTTTGGTCAGGGGATGAATGGAAAGTGAGGTTGGAGCAGTGTTGCGCCGATTACAACAATACCCCCCAGGAAAGTCGTGTCATCGGTGGCGACCACATTGAGTACATCAGCCCTGAGGACGCCTGGGCAAAGTATTGCCAACGGGACTCATCCGGGGCGATTGTTGAGCCGGTCATACTTCCGAAGGAGTTGGAGTACATGCTTTCCGAGCATCAGCAGAAAGTGACGGTCACACGGAACGGGATCTCCCTCTTCAGTGGCAAATACCGCTACCGGAGCGTTGACCTGGCGAGCTGTATTGGGGAAATAATGCTCGCATCGTTCGACCCTAGCGATCCCTCTGCGATTGTCGTGCAGGACATGAAAGGGGAGAGGTTCTTCGGTGTGCCGCTCGTGCCTGATGTGCCGGCGGTTGCAGATACAGAGGCCCTGTCTTTGGGAGCAAAAGAGACTGCCGCGTTCAACCGCGTGGCGAAAGCGCGCTATTCTGAACTTGCGTCGAAGTGGGAGCAAAAGGGCCGCCCGGTCATCATTGACGCGCAAGCGCGCGAGACGGCCAGAAACATGGAAGCGGCAAGGACAGCCGGACGGGCGAAATTCAAGCGAGACTTGGACCCCCGGCCGATTAGCCGGCTGGCCAGCGAAGACCCGAGCCTGGCAGAGTTTCTGCCAGACGCAGGCAGGGGCAACTCGCTCCGTGAAGTGCAAAACTTCCTTGGAGGTGAATCATGAGCAGTACGCGCCACGCCAAAGAGGGAAGCACACTTAGGCAAGAACGGTTTGCTTCGAGTTTTGAGCAAGGCATCTTGGCCAATTTGGTCGCCAAGCGATGCGCGGCCATTGAGCAGCCGGAAGCCAGGGCCGCAATCTGGTTTGTGCAATGGCAGTCTTGGCTGATTGGCACCGCCCGATTCCTCCATGAAATGCGCCGGGCGCTAAAGCTACCAGAAGTCGAACCGGATTCGATGCATGAATGGATAGAGGGGCTTCAAACGATGTGTCTCAACCCGAGGTGTACAGTTGACGGCTGGATGGATGAGGATTCCTACGGCAACTGCGCGCCTGTGTACACAGAGGATTGGGCTCATCTAAAGTCCTACCGCAGCAAGTGGATTTCTGAACTGCCAGCGCTTACGGAAACGTCCGTAAGCCAGCGCGTGTTTGGGGCGCTCGACTACACGCGAGACGCTCGCACGTTGACCCTCATTGACGGCCCCGCACGCATTGGTAAATCGTTCAGCGCCCGGGCTTGCTGCGATCGAACGGCGGGCCTTGCCCGCTATGTCCAGGTTCCGTGCTCCAACGATGACATCGGATTCTTCCGTGCTATTGGGCGGCCGCTTGGCGTCAGTGCCTCGCTGCAGATGAAAGCTTCCGAAATCCGCAACCGGATTGAGGAAGTGCTCCAGAAGGGAGATTTGATGCTCGTGCTGGACGAATCCCAATACTGTTGGCCGCAGAGCTGGCAGCGCTACGCCATGCCATCGAGGGTGAACTGGATTCTTCAGGCGCTGGTTAACTACAGCGTTCCGGTGGCACTTGTTACCACGCCACTCTTTTACACGTCGCAGAAGCGCGTAGAGGAGCTAACGGGATGGACATCTGAGCAGCTCATCGGAAGGATCGGCCACGTTGAACGCCTGCCAAACAAGCTTGGACGCGCGGACTTGGTTAAGGTGGCCAAGGCGTTGCTGCCGGGCGGTGATGGCGCCACCTGGGGGGCATTGGCAGCCTACGCGGACGTGTCCAAGAAACACTTGGCCAGCATCGAAGCCATAGCCAAGCGGTCTGCCTGGCTGGCCAGTCAGGACGGGAAGCAAACCGCAACCGCCGCCCATGTGCGACGGGCGATGAAAGAGAGCGTTATCCCTTCCGATACCGCTTTAGCAGAATCTTTGGCGCCGGCGCGGAATGCCCGGCGCAACACCTTTGCGAGGCTGCCGCGACCGTCTGGCGGATACGCTGCCGCAACTGCTACGACTCCGGCTGATTACACGCATCGCGGGGGGCTTTGTGTTGAGCAGCGCGGCGGGCTCAGTTCAGTTTAGCGCCAAACATAAGTTTGGCTGATTAGCGCACGCCACCTCAGGAATGGCGCGCGATTTCTACGTACTGGCGAGCCGCCTTTGTCGCTTTACATTGCGACAAGTGATTGGCAACTCGCGACAGGTGACTGGCTCCTTACTAAATTGGCATTATTGATGGTGCCGATGGAGGGGGTCGAACCCACACAACCTTACGGTTACCAGATTTTGAGTCTAGCGCGTCTGCCAATTCCGCCACATCGGCTACACTGATTACCAGGCACTTATGCAGATTCATGCCCGGCGATGCTGACACTGTGCTACTTTTTGTGCTCGAGAGATAGACCGTGCCAAGCAATGCAAAGCCAAGTATGGCCTCTCCCGGCAAAAATGTCGCTTTGCGTTCGCATCGCGCCGGAACATACAGGAGGGTGGTGGACCAGCGCAAGCGGTCAATTCGTGGCCGAATTCGCATGGGAGGGTTATGGCGGGGCAAAAATGCAAAGTTGGCAACAGGGGATGAATTTCACATCTGAAAGATCTTATGGCCCGCCTTCCTCCAATAATTGAGTTCATCCATTAATTGGCGGATCAAGTAAATGCCCAATCCGCCGATTTGGTTTGGGCGCCAGCGTGGATAGTGGCGAGTATTTGCTCTTCGAGTTGATTTGCACCTTCGCCTTCCACTCGTCCGGAAACAAACTCCGGACCGCCGCATCCCGGACTTGAGACCGGACTTGAGACTTTGCCTGTTTCACTTTATCAATAGCCTATATGCAAATAGATCGGTACACTATTAAGTCACAGGAGGCGGTGCAGGAAGCGCAGCGCATCGCACGGGAGCATTCGCACCAGGAGGTGGATGGGGAGCATCTGCTGCTGGCCATGATTGGCCAGGCCGACAGCCTCATCCCTGATTTGCTTGAGAAAATCGGCGTTCCCTCTTCCAAGCTCAAGCCGGAATTGGAGCATGAGCTTGCCCGCCGCCACAAAGTTCAGGGCATCAGCTCCACGGACCTATTTCTCAGCGCGAATCTCAAGAAGGCGCTGGATGCGGCTCAAACCGAAGCCGGCAAGTTGAAGGACGAATACATCAGCACGGAGCATCTGCTGCTGGGGTTGCTGGATGAAGGTGGTCCCTCGCTAAAAAAGCTATTGCAAACACATGGCCTGAAAAGGGATGTGATGCTGCGAGCGCTGGCGGACCTGCGGGGGAACCAGCGAGTCACCGACGCGAATCCAGAAGATAAATTCCAGGCGCTGGAGAAATATGGCCGTGACCTTACCGCCTTGGCGCGCCAGGGCAAGATCGACCCGGTCATCGGCCGTGACGAAGAGATTCGCCGCGTCATGCAGGTGCTGTCGCGCCGGACGAAGAACAACCCCGTGCTCATCGGCGAGCCAGGCGTGGGCAAAACCGCCATTGCCGAGGGACTTGCCCGGCGCATCATCAGCGGCGATGTACCCGAGACCCTGAAGAACAAAAGGCTCGTGGCGATGGATTTGAGCGCGATGATCGCCGGGGCGAAGTATCGTGGCGAGTTTGAAGACCGGCTCAAAGCGTTCCTGAAGGAAATCGTTTCCAGCGAAGGGAAGATCATTCTGTTCATTGACGAGTTGCATACGATCGTCGGCGCGGGCGCGGCGGAGGGCGCAACTGATGCCGCGAACATCATGAAGCCACAGCTCGCGCGAGGGGAGCTGCGGGCTATCGGCGCTACGACTCTCGACGAGTATCGCAAACACATCGAGAAAGACCCGGCGTTGGAGCGGCGCTTCCAGCCGGTCCTGGTGTCGGAGCCTACGGTCGAAGCGACCATTGCGATTCTGCGCGGGCTTAAGGAACGCTACGAAGTTCACCATGGCGTGCGCATCCAGGACGCCGCCCTTGTCGCCGCGGCGATGCTCTCGCATCGCTACATCGCCGACCGTTTCCTGCCGGACAAGGCGATCGACTTGATTGACGAAGCCGCCTCGCGCCTTCGTATGGAACTGGATTCCATGCCGACCGAAATCGACCAGTTGGAGCGGCAAATCCAGCAACTCGAAATCGAGCAGAGCGCGCTGAAGAAGGAGAAGGACGAAGGCTCGCGCGAGCGGCTGAAGAAGCTGGAAAAGGACCTCGCCAACCTTAAGGAGCAGTCCAAACACCTCAAAGCGCAGTGGCAGAACGAAAAGGCTGCCATCAATGCCGTCAGCATCGTTAACAGCCAGATCGAGCAGGCCAAGCTCGAGCTGGAACAGGCCCAGCGCCGCAACGATTTGAACCTGGCCGGCCAAATCCAGTATGGCCGCCTGCCGGAGCTGCAAAAGAAGCTCGCCGCGACGGAGAAATCCTTGCACGAGAAGCCCGCGGGCCGCCGCCTGCTCAACCAGGAAGTCACCGAGGAGGACATCGCAAAGGTCGTGGCGGCTTGGACCGGCATTCCCGTCTCGCGTATGCTGGAGGGCGAGCGCGAGAAACTCGTCAAAATGGAGGAGCGGCTCGAACAACGCGTTGTCGGCCAGAAAGAGGCACTCGAAGCGGTGGCCAATGCCGTGCGCCGTTCCCGCAGCGGCCTCCAGGACCCGAACCGGCCCATCGGCTCCTTCATCTTCCTCGGCCCCACAGGGGTCGGCAAGACCGAGACCGCCCGAGCGCTGGCCGAGTTCCTCTTCGACGATGAGAACGCCATGGTGCGCATCGACATGAGCGAATACATGGAGAAGCACACGGTCGCGCGGCTTATCGGCGCGCCGCCAGGCTACGTTGGCTACGAGGAAGGTGGCCAGCTTAGCGAAGCGGTGCGGCGCCGGCCCTACAGCGTGGTGCTCTTCGATGAAATCGAGAAAGCGCACCACGATGTATTCAACGTTCTGCTGCAAGTGCTCGACGACGGTCGGCTCACGGACGGGCAGGGGAGGACGGTCGATTTCCGGAACTCCATCATCATCATGACGAGCAACATCGGGTCGCCGGTGATCCAGGAGTTCTACAGCGGCGGCACTGCCTCGGTGAAGGACGAGGCGGAGCTGGAGCGAGTGGTGAAGCTGGAATTGAAGGCGCACTTCCGACCTGAGTTCCTGAACCGGGTCGATGACATCATCATCTTCCACAACCTCGACGAGAAGCACCTGGCGCGCATCGTTGATATTCAACTGCAACGGCTGGAGAAACGCCTTGCGCAGCAGCAGCTCGGCTTGGAGTTGGATCGCTCGGCGAAACAGTTGATTGCCAAGGAAGGTTACGACCCGCAATTCGGCGCCCGCCCGCTAAAGCGGGCCATCCAGGACCGACTGCTCGACCCTCTGGCCACGAAGCTGCTCCTCGGCGAGTTCAAACCGGGCGATCGTATCAAAGCAATCGCGCGCGACGGTGAATTGGAATTTGCAAAGAAGTAGCGAGCCTGTCGTCGCTCACTGCTTCTGGGACATGTCGATAGAGGCGAAGATGTCTTCCAGACTGTTCAGCGGCTCTTCCTTCTTCGGATTGAGGGTCTGGCGCAGGTAGTTGACGGCATCGGGAATGGTTTTGATCGAGCGGGGCAGGGTCGCGCCGCTGGCGTTGGCGTGGCCGCCGCCCTGGAGTTTCTCCGCGATCTTCAGGGCCTCGCCGTTGCGGCTGCGCAGGCTGGCGATGACCACTCCGTTGGCGCGGCGAAAGAGCGTCATCAGGACCGGGTACTTCGTCGCCTGCTGTTCGAGGAGTTGGTGAACAATCAGATTGTTGTTGCCGATGACTGTATCCACAAAGCCCACCTGCGGGGTAATTTCGCTGACATTCTCCCTGCTCCAGGCAAAGCCGAGCGGGTTCTCAATGTTGCGTTTGACTTCCATGACCCGAAGCAGCGGATTATTAAGAAGCTGCTCGATCTTGCCGCCAATCAGCGCGTGGAGATTCCAGAACTGGTAAACCTTGACCAGGTTCGCGTAATCGCTGGCCAGCACGAAGTCGGGGTCATCTTCCAGGAACAAATCGGCGACATTACTCAAGTGCACAAGCCGGTCCAGTTCTGGGGACCCGAGGCCTTGTTGCTGACAAAGCTCGTAGCAGAGCAGCCCGGCGGATTTGGTGAGGTCGTGGATGAATAGCGCGTTCTTGGGCGGAGTCTCGTTGGCGTGATGGTCGATTATGACCCAGTTAGGCCGATCCATGCGCGTTTCGAAGGTAATATCGGCGATCCAGCCGCACTTCTCGCGCAGATCGCGCTGGCGCCAGTTCTGGTAGGCATAGGCCTCCAGTCGAACGTCAGTATTGAACAGCTTTCGCGCCAGGCGCTGGAGCAAGATGCCGGACACCAGCCCGTCGAGGTCGCTCTCGTGGGTGATGATCACTTCCGGTCTCGGCAAGGAATTCGTCATTGGGCATACATTAAGCGAAACCGGCTTGGCTGGCGAGTGGGGAATTCACTCCGCACCGGGTCGGGAAAATACTGGTGCGCGCTGGAGTTTCCTCTATCGTTCGGGCCGCGTTGCCGGTTCGATTGAGCGGCTTGAGTTTGCTGCCCGCAGCCAGTCCAGCACGCAAGCAACTATGACGATACCATTTCAAATTAATCTGAAAGACCAGGTGGCTGTAATCACCGGCGGGGGCGGCATCCTGTGTAGTGTGATGGCCGACGCCCTCGCCCAGTGCGGCGCAAAGGTCGCAATCCTGGACCTCAAACCGGAGCTGGCGCAGAAGGCCGCCGATCAAATCACCAACGCCGGCGGGGTCGCCCGCGGCTTCGCCTGCAACGTCTTGGAGAAAGCGAGCATCGAGCAGGCGCACGCACAGGTCAAGGCCGCCTTCGGGCCGGTCGATATCCTGATCAACGGTGCCGGCGGCAACCACCCCAAAGGCACGACGTCCAAAGAGTTCCTCTCCCGCGAAGACCTCACGGCGAAGAAGGAAGGCGTGGTGACGTTCTACGATCTGACCGTCGAGGGCATCCAGTTCGTGTTCAACCTGAACTTCCTGGGCACGTTCCTGCCGACGCAGGTCTTCAGCAAGGACATGGTGCAGAAGGGCCGCGGGAACATCATCAACATCTCTTCCATGAACGCCTTCAAGCCGCTGACCAAGATCCCGGCCTACAGCGCCGCCAAGGCGGGCGTGAGCAACTTCACCCAATGGCTGGCCGTGCATTTTTCGAAGACCGGCGTGCGCGTCAACGCCCTCGCCCCCGGCTTCTTCCTCACCGACCAGAACCGCAGCTTGCTCACTCAGGCCGACGGCTCCCTCACCGCGCGCGGCAATACGATCACCTCCCACACCCCGCAAGGGCACTTCGGCAAGCCGGAAGATTTGCTCGGCACGCTGCTGTGGCTGCTGAGCAATGAAGGCTCGGGCTTCGTCACGGGCCAGGTTATCGCGGTCGATGGCGGGTTTAGCGCCTTTAGCGGCGTCTGAGCCACGACTGGATAGTTCGCCCCGGCTGGGGCATAGTTGTAGCAGCAGAAAGACGAACGATGGCGACATATTTTGCACGCGGTGGGATGACCGACAGTATCAGCACCGCTGAAAAGCGCGAAGCTCTGGCGCAGGCCCTCAAAGTCATCAACCGGCCGCTTCGCAAGGTTCTCGTGCTGCCGCCGGACCATACTCGGCTCAACTCCGATGCCGGCGAACTGACGCGTCTGCTCTACGAACTGCTCTCCCCGATCGCCGATGTGGACATCATGCCGGCGCTCGGCACTCATTCGCCCATGACCGATGCGCAGTTACGGATGATGTTTGGCGACGGCATCCCGCTGACGCGATTCAAGGTGCACGATTGGCGCAACGGCATTCGGCAAGTTGGCGAGGTGCCCGGCAAACTCATCCGCGAGTGGTCGGAGGGGCTCGTTGACTACGATGTGCTTGTCCAGGTCAACAACCTCTTGTTCGCTGGCTACGATCTCATCCTGTCCGTCGGCCAAATCGTGCCGCACGAAGTCGTAGGCATGGCCAACTACACCAAGAACGTGGTCGTCGGGGTCGGCGGCGCGGACATGATCAACAAGTCCCACTTCCTCGGCGCGGCCTATGGCATGGAGCGCATGATGGGCCGCATCGAGACTCCCGTGCGCCGTCTCTTCAACTACGCGGTCGAGCATTTCCTGCGCGATCTGCCGATCCAGTTCGTGCTCACGGTGATGGAGAAGGACAAGGCCGGGAGTGGGATGATCATGCGCGGGCTCTATGTCGGCAACGACATGGAGACGTTCACGCTCGGCTCGCGCCTGTCGCAGAAGGTGAACCTCGACCTGCTCGACCAGCCCTTGAAGAAGGTCGTCGTGTATCTTGACCCGCACGAATTCAAGAGCACCTGGCTTGGCAACAAGGCGGTCTATCGCACGCGCATGGTGATGGCTGACGGCGGGGAACTCATCGTCCTCGCCCCCGGGCTGAAGGAGTTCGGCGAGGACGCTGAGATTGACCGGCTCATCGCCAAGTACGGCTACCGCGGCACGCCGGCGATTTTGGCTGCGGTTAAGGCAAATGCCGAGCTGCGCAACAATCTCAGCGCTGCGGCGCATCTCATTCATGGTTCGAGCGAGGGCCGGTTCCGCATCATCTACTGTCCCGGGCCGCAGATGAGCCAGGAGGCCATCCGGTCGGTCGGTTTCGAGGCGGGCGACCTCAACGCCATGCTGAAGCGCTATCACCCCTCCCTGCTCAAAGACGGCCGCAACCGTCTCCCCGACGGCGAGGAGGTCTTCTACATTAGCAATCCCGCCCTCGGCCTTTGGGCGCTAAAGAGTCAGTTTGGGGGCTAAACCGGGCCGCCGGCGCTGGCCAAAGTGCCAAGAACTTCGATTTCCTAGGTAATCCGCGCGTCTCGCCAAGGCTGGGGGTTTTGAGCACTTGGGAACGTCGATTCTGAGGCTATTAACGACATACCCGAATGACAGAAAGCAGGCGTGCGGCCACCGCAACGTTAACGTTATAGCTCCTTATGCACAAGGGGTGCACAAGGGATGCCCAAGGGAATGGTGCGCCAGCAGTTCCAAGGTCCCAAGAGGGTATCGAGGCAGTAGCGTCCAACGGAGAACGCCGCGGCGTTCCCCAAGTCGCGACGTGGCTTCCCCTGGTTTACCCAGCCATTCGCGGTTCGACATCGCGAGGGGCGCTGATTACGGTGGGGAGATGTCGCGTGAGTATGTGTTGCAGCCGTTCCGGGCGCCGATCCATTTGCAGATCGACTATGCCCGCGAACTGAACGAGCAGCAGTACGCGGCGGTGACGGCGCCGCCGGGGCCCTCGCTTGTGATCGCGGGGGCTGGCTCGGGCAAGACACGCACGCTGATCTACCGCGTGGCCTACCTCTTGGAACAGGGGATTCCACCGGAGCGGATTCTCTTGCTGACCTTCACAAACAAGGCGGCCAAGGAAATGATGCGGCGGGTGGCGGATTTGCTGGGGCAGGAACTGGCGTCCTTGTGGGGCGGGACGTTTCATTCGATCGGCAATCGGATTCTGCGCCAGCATGCGACCCTGCTCGGTTACCAGCGTGACTTTACTATCCTGGACCGCGAGGACGCGCGACACCTCATCAGCACCTGTCTGGCGGAGTCGAATGTGGATACGAAGGCGACGCGCTTTCCGAAAGCGGAGGTGTTGGGCGACATCTTTTCCCTGGCCCTCAATACGCACAAAGCGATCCCGGAGATTCTGAGGAAGCAGTACGACTATTTCTCGCACCTCGCGGAGCAGATAGCGGACCTCCGGCAGCGTTATGCGGCGCGCAAGCAGGCGACGAACGCGATGGACTTCGATGACTTGCTGGCGCTCTGGCTCAGGCTAATGCAGGAGCACGAAGAGGCACGCGAGCAGTATCAACGGCGGTTCCAGTTCATCCTCGTGGACGAATATCAGGACACGAACCGGCTGCAGAGCGATTTAATCGACCTGCTGGCGGCGCGGCATAAGAACGTCATGGTGGTAGGGGATGACGCGCAGAGCATCTACGCCTGGCGCGGCGCTAATTATCAGAACATCCTGAAGTTCCCGGACCGTTATCCCGGGGCCAAGATATACAAGATCGAGACGAACTACCGGAGCACGCCGGAGATCCTGAACGTGGCGAATGCTGCAATCAGCGCCAACGTGGAGCAGTTCGCCAAGGAACTGGCACCGGCGCGCAAGTCGGGCTCGAAGCCGGCGACGGTGGTGTGCGGCGATGCGGGTGAACAGGCGGCTTTCGTGGCGCAGCGGGTCCTGGAGCTGCGCGAGGAAGGCGGGAACATAAACCGGATGGCAGTGTTATATCGCTCGCACTTTCACGCGCTGGAGTTGCAGCTTGAGCTTACCAGGCGGAACATCCCCTTTAGCATTACCAGCGGCATTCGCTTTTTCGAGCAGGCGCACATCAAAGACGTCACGGCGTATCTGAAGCTGGCGGCGAATCCGCGGGACGAGCTTTCGTTCAAACGACTCGCGCAGTTGCTGCCCGGCATCGGCGGCAAAGGGGCGGACAAACTCTGGAAGACGTTTAGCATTGCGGAGTGCGGAGTGCGGAGTGCGGATTCCAAGGAAGCGTGCCTCGCATCCCGCCTCCAGGGCTGCGCGGGCAATGTGCCAAAGAAGGCCGCGGTGGCGTGGGCGCAGTTCGTGGCGACCATCGCGCAATTGGAAGCAAAGGAAATCCGGGACAATGCCTCTGCGATGATCGAGCTGGTGATTGAGGCCGGCTATGAAGACTACCTGGAGGAGAGCTACGCGAACTACCGCTCGCGACTGGAGGACCTGCAACAGTTAGCCGTCTTCGCGCGCCAGTTCCCCACCGTAGAGGACTTCCTGACGCAGCTTGCCCTGCTCACTAATATCGAGGCGGAAGACGGGCAGCCCGCCAGCACCGACGACGAACGCCTGCGGCTTTCGACGATTCACCAGGCCAAAGGGCTGGAGTTCGATGTCGTCTTCGTAATCATGCTGTGCGATGGGATGTTCCCTTCGGAGCGGTCGATGGAAACGCGCGATGGCGAGGAGGAGGAGCGGCGGCTGCTGTATGTGGCCATCACGCGAGCCCGGAACGAACTTTACCTGAGCTACCCGCTCATTCGCGCCGGCTACGGCGGCAGCGGAGACATGATGCAGCAGCCCTCGCGCTTCCTCGCAGAGATTCCCGGGGAGCTGGTGGAGGAATGGAATTTGAGACCGGGGATGGGAAGGATGGCATAGACCAAGGCCTCGCCGCCGCTCCAACCCGCAAGCGCGAGGCGGGCGTGTCGAGATCATCCAGGCAGTTTGGGTTTAGAGTGCAGGCGGACGAGCCGTCCCGGATGCGGGAGGTTGCCTTTGACCCCACATGGAACATCCGGACACCGCAGCGTGCGCGAAGCCAACTACCAGCGGGATCCTAGCTCTCGGGTCTCTATTGTTCCTGTAGTCTTCCTCTATTATTCCTCTATTGTTCCTCTAGTCCTGGGCGTTTTTTCCGCTTCAACCCCCGGCGAGTTCACGCCCCGTCACTCGCTCTTGGGCTTTTTCAATCCTTCGGCCAGGAACTGCGCGACGTCCTTGAACTTGGCGGCGTTCGCTGGGTTGAGGTCCGCCAGTATCTGATGGGCCTCGAGGCAAGTGCGGGTCACTTCTGCCTTGGTTGGGCTGCCGGGCATGTGCGGGAGGGGCTCGATTTGTTCCGGCAAGGGCAGGGGACCGTGGGTGAGCTTGAAGAGGTGCAGCACGCCGAGCGTGTCGAGCAGTTCCGTGATGCGCGCGTTGGGGTTCAGTAATTCGATGCCATGCTGGCCTTGGTCCCCATTGCCGGCGCTCAGCTTCAGCCCAAACCCAGCCAGAACCCCGAGAAAGGTGCTGTCCATGAGCACGCACTCCGCCAGGTCGAGCACAAAGTAGCTGCAGCCCTTTTCGCGGAGCTCGGTGATGAGTGTCCTGAAATCAACGCTCGAGGTGAAATTGGCCCGACCGATAATCCGGATCCAGGAGCATTTCTCGCCCGCCCACACCAACATCCTGGCCGACGGCGTGTTCATGCCTTTCCGCCGACGATCTGCACCAGCGTCTGCTGCACCACCAGCGATTCATCCAG
>CZKM01000597.1_pt2 | contig 24740 bp, 20 predicted proteins | sample 1122481 | NCBI WGS metagenome assembly CZKM01 (sample SAMEA3539301, study PRJEB10725) | soil metagenome | biome: tundra; feature: field; material: soil | place: USA | collected 2010-05 | depth 0.15 m | reverse complement strand
GGGGATTGATTACGTCGCGCTGTCAGGTTCAGTAACGATTCCGGCGAGCGCGGCTTCAGCGGACATCACCCTCACACCCATCCACAACAACCAGCTTGAAGGCGCCGTTTCGGTGTCCATTTCGCTCACCAACCAGTTCAATTATGACGTCGGCACGGCGGGCAGCGCGACCATTTTCATTCAAGACGATCATCTGCCGGCTGTGTCCATCTTCGCTATGGTGGACACCATTTCCGAGCAAGGGGACACCCCCGGGGAATTCACTGTCTCCCGCGGCGGCGCGACCGGCGGTGATTTGACCGTCTATCTGGCCATTAGCGGCACGGCCACGCCGGGCGCGGATTACTTGCCCTTGAACAACCCAGTAGTGATTCCGAATGGCGCCAGTTCGGTGACCCTCGACGTGATTGCCTTCCACGATCTGATCTGGGAGTTGACGGAAGACGTGGTGTTGACCGTGCTGACCAACGCAAATTACGACGTCGGTTCGCCGACGACGGCGCGCGTGCACATTTTGGACGACGGCACCACGCAGGTGCCGGGAGTCGGCTTCTGTGCCGCCACCTCGGCGGTCGTGGAAAATGAATCGCCTGGAATCGCCGTAGGCTTGAGCATCACGTCATCCGTACCGGTGACCGTGGATTATCGGGTAATTGGCGGCACCGCGCCGACGAATCGCTATTCCCTGCCGCCGGGAACACTGATAATTCCGGCGGGCAATTGGGTCGCGTTCGTACCCTTGCAAGTCTTCGATGACAACACCGTCGAGCCCCCGCAAACGGTTCAAGTGGTGCTGTTCAATCCGGTGAACGCCACGCTCGATGCCATCAAAGTCCACACCTACACGATCCTGGACGACGACGCGAACTCAGCCAGCATCACGGCCACCGCGCCGGTGGCGACCGAAAGCGGAACGCCGGGCAACTTCCGTATCTCACGCGCCGGCCCAACCACCGCAAGCCTGCTCGTGAATTTTGAGGTGACCGGTACTGCCAGCGCGCCGACCGATTACGCGCCATTGGGCAATTCCGCGACGATTCCCGCCGGGGCGGCATTTTTGGATTTACCCGTTATTCCAGTTGCCAACCGCACGGTGGATATGAATCAGACGGTCGTGGTCACGCTCACCACAGCGCCAGGTGGCAAAATTGTTTCGCCGAACCAGGCGACCGTAATGATCATCGACAACAACACGAACCCGCTGCCAATAGTCAGCGTCTCTTCGACGAATCAGCCCTACGCGGTCGAAGGCGGAACCAACGGCGGATTCCTTTTCACGCGCACCGGCCCGACGAATAATCCGCTAACCATCGCCTTCACCATTGGGGGCACGGCCATTAGTGGCGTTCGCTACGCGGCGCTCCCCAATTTGGTGACGATTCCTGCCGGGCAAGCGTCGGCCTTGTTGCCGGTCGTGGCGATTGCCGACCAAATCGTGGAAGGCGAACAAACTGTCATCCTTTGGCTTACCGACAACGAAGCCTACCGCGTGGCCTATCCCTCCACCGCCACGGTGACGATTCAGGACAACGGGCAGCGCATATGGATTGACGCGAGCGACTTTTACTCGTCCAAGTACGGCCCAGATCCCGGCCAATTCACGTTTTCGCGCTCCGGCACGACGAATGCCGCCGTGACGATTTATTTCAGCATCAGCGGCACGGCGAGCAACGGACTCGATTACGCCGCCATCTCCAATTCCATTGTCATCCCGGCGGGGAGCCTCACTGCGACCTTGCCGATCCTGCCGTTGCACAATGGAATCGTCAAAGGTCCGGTGACCGTGACACTTGCCTTGCAATCCAGCGCCGCTTATCAGCTCGGGGCGCTCACCAGCGCCACGGTGACCATTGATGACGATATGCCGATGGTCCGGATCTTCACCGTCGTTACCAACGTGCTCGAAGGCAGCGGCTCAAACGGCGTTTTCCGCCTGATCCGCACGGGCGACCCGAAATTCGATTTCACCGCGTTCCTCGGCGTTGGCGGCATGGCCACTTACGGCGTGGATTATCCGCCGTTCCCCACCAACGTGTACTTCACCTGCGGGGTCACTTCGATTGACCTGTTGGTAACGCCGACCAATGATCTGGTGGCCGACGGCGATGAAACAGTTACCGCTGCGCTGTTGCCGGCTCCGGCTTACACGATTCTTTCCCCGAGCAACGCGGTGCTGACCATCGCCGATGCTGGCACAAACCGAACGCCGCAGGTGACGATTACTGGTCCGGCGGGTGGAATCGCTTTTCTGGTCGGCACAAACGTCGGCCTTGTGCTCAAGGCGATCGTGACCGACGACCAACCAACCAACACGTTGACCTGGAGCGAACTCAGCGGACCTGTTAGTTGCAACTTCAGCAGCACCAACACCGCAGATACGACCGTCTTCTTCACCAACATTGGGGTTTACACGTTGCGATTGACCGCTGACGACGGCCAATTGCAAGGCCATGCCGACGTCATCGCCATCGTGGCGGCGGATGCGATGGCGGCCACGAATCTGTTACATTGGCCGTTTGACGAAGGCACCGGAACGAACGTGCTCGATGTTTCCGGCGCGGGCCGGGATGGTCAGTTCGTCGGCGCTCCGGTTTGGACGACCAACGGGGTTCTCGGCGGCGCGTTGAACTTTGCCGGCACGAACGACTGCGTGCGCCAGGTTCGCAACACAAACTTCCTGGACGGCCTGAGCCAATTCACCTTGTCGCTTTGGCTCAAACCGGCGACGACGAATTTCGACCAAGGCATTATTGCCGCCAACGATTCCGGCACTAACGAGACGTTCGCTCTGGCCACCCACACGTATGCCTCCTGCGGCAATTACACTAACATCATCGAAGCGACTCTGCCTACCACCGAGGGGGTCGTGCATCGCGGCAGCGCCAGCGGCGCGCTCCACCCTTTCCAGTGGCAGCATGTTGCGCTGGTCTGGAGTAACGGCCTGGCACCAGCCCTTTACATCAACGGCCAGCCGGACCAGCCTTTGTCGGGATTCGCCGCGGCGTCGGGCATGCTGACGAACTGCCCGCAATTCATCGTCGGCAAGGGCGCCCCGGGCAGTTTACATTCGTGGAACGGGATGATTGATGACGTGCGCATGTTTCCGCGCGCCTTGAGCGCGGAGGAAATCCTCGCCCTGGACGGCTGGCCCATTACAAACCATGCGCCGGTCGTGGACGCCGGCTCGAACGTTACCGTCCAGATCGGCGTTCCGGTCACGCTCGTCGGCACGGTCACAGACGATGGGCTGCCTAATCCGCCCAGTCGCGTGATTACGACCTGGACGTATCTCGGCACGAACAACGTTGCAATTCCCGATCCCTTGAGCCTGACGAACACGTTCGTGTTTGCCGACCCTGGCGATTACGTGTTTCAGCTCACGGCGGATGACGGCCAAGCCGCTGCTTTCGCCCTCGTGACGGTAACGGTAATCTTGCCGACGCGCGTGGACATCAGCGCCAGCATCAGCGAAGCCGCCGAACTCGGTCCGGTCTCCGGCCAATTCACGCTCACGCGCGACGGCGACACGAATGAGTTGACCGTGTATCTCGACATTTCCGGCACCGCCAGCAATCGCGTGGATTACGCCGAACTGACGAACGTGGTGACGTTCCCGTCCGGCAGCAATACGATGACCCTGGATGTGCTGCCGTTTCTGGATTATGGAATCGAGGGCGACGAATTCGTGACGCTGACCATCGTCACCAATATTGCCTATTCGATTGGTAACGGTCAGGCAACGGTCGTCATCCACGATTCGCCTTACGGCCTGTGGAGCATCGCGCAGTTCACGCTAGAGCAACTGACCCATCCGGAATTGAGTGGGCCAGGGGCGGATTTCAATCACGACCGCGTGCCAAATTTCGCCGAATACGCTTTGAACCGCGATCCGAAAGCGGCAAACCCGATGCCGCCCTTCGGCTGGGGCTTTGAAACGAATACGAACGACGGTCTGAGGCACCTGACGCTGACCTACACCCGCCGGCTCCCGCCGCGGGACGTCGAATATGGCGTGTATGTCTCGACCAACCTGTTGACCTGGGACACGGGAACAAACTACGTCGAGGAGTTTTCCCGGTCGAACGACACGAACGGCATCACCGAAACGGTCAAGACCCGCGCCCTCATGCCCTTCCCAAGCTCGACCAATTTGTTCATGAACTTGCGCGTGTGGCTGCAGCAGGTTCCTAATTGATTTCTTACAGGGAGTGCAAAAAGGCGCTTCCAAACGCGAGAATTAGCAATTCGCCAGGCACACGCTCAGATGTGGCGAAAACGGAGCCCGAAAACGCCCCGCCCTGCCACAACCAGGGCCAATGAATGCAATTCTAAGTGTGTTGACGCGAGCGAACCTAAAGTGTCTTATTCTCTCATGTCACAAGCTTTTACTACGGTCCAAGGCCGGAACTGGCGAACAAAGAGGTTCGCGCTCCGGATGCTCCTGGTTGTCGCCCTTTCGCCGCTGTGCCTTTCCGCGACCTATGCCGCCGGGAGCAAAGCCCTGTCCGCGCCCCTGCGGCTGAGCTCCGGCTGGGAGCTGCAAGATGCCGCCCAAATTCTCCAAACTGGGGAAGCCCTGTCCCGGACGGATTATCAGCCTGCCGGATGGCACCGCGCGACGGTGCCCGGCACGGTTCTGAGCAGCCTGGTCAACGACGGCATCTATCCCGAACCACTCTATGGTGAGAACAATCGCCCCGACAACATCCCCGACAGCCTCTGTCGTTCTTCCTACTGGTACCGGACCACTTTTACGCCGCCGCAGTCCTATGGCGGCAAGCAAATATGGCTCAACTTCCTGGGCATCAATTACATTGCCGAGGTCTGGGTCAATGGCCAGCAGGTCGGCACCATCAAGGGCGCATTCATGCGCGGCATCTTTAACGTCACGCCTTGCGTCACGGTTGGCGCGGCCAACGCTCTGGCCGTCCACGTCCGGCCACAGCCGCACCCAGGCGCGACCCACGAGAAAACCATTGCGAGCGGGACCGGACCCAACGGCGGGGTCACCGGCATGGATGGTCCCACCTTTCTCTGCAGCATCGGCTGGGACTGGATTCCCACCATCCGCGACCGCGACACGGGTATTTGGCAGGATGTCATCCTGTCCGCGACCGGACCAGTGATCGTGCAGGATCCATACGTCACCTCGGACCTGCCGTTGCCGCGCACCGACACTGCGGACCTCACGGTGCAAACCACCTTGCGCAACGTCACCGACACCCCGCAGGCGGGCGTTCTGACCGGCACCATTGACAAGATCAGCTTCACGCAAAACGTCTCTCTCGCACCGAACGAGACACGCACTGTGACCTTCACTCCAGCGACGACCCCGGCGCTGCACCTGCGCCAGCCCAAGCTCTGGTGGCCCAACGGCTATGGGCCGCAGAACCTTTACAAGCTACGCCTGAGCTTCTCCGTCAATGGCACGGTCTCCGACGCCCAGGACACGACTTTTGGCGTCCGCAAAATCACCTACGCGTTGCCCGGCTCGGAGAACCTCGCGCTTTCCGTCAACGGCGTGCCCGTCATCGCCAAGGGCGGCGACTGGGGCATTGACGAGGCGATGAAACGCATCCCGCAGCGGCGGCTGGACGCGCAGGTCCGGATGCACCGCATCGCCAACTACACCATGATCCGCAACTGGGTCGGCCAGAGCACCAGCGCCGACCTTTATGACGCCTGCGACCAGTACGGGATTTTGCTCTGGGACGAGTTTTTCGAGCCCCACCCTAGCGATGGACCGATTCCGGAGGATGTGGGTCTTTACCTGGCCAACGTGCGCGATAAGATTCTGCGCTTCCGCAATCACGCCTGCATCGCCCTATGGTGTGCGCGCAACGAAGGCGACCCGCCCCCGGCCATCGGGCTGGGCATCCAGCAGCTCATTAACGAGCTGGACCAGCGCCGGCTTTATCAGCCCAGTTCGACCTCGGGCCGAGGCGTCAACTCGGGCGGCCCTTACCATTGGCGGACGTCACGGGAGTTCTACACCTTTGGCGAAGCCTTTAAGACTGAGATCGGGTCGATGTCCGTGCCGACGCTCGAAGCAGTCCGCGCGATGATGCCCGCGAAAGACTGGGAAGTCATCAACGACGACTGGGCCGAGCATGATTTCTGTGGCGGCGCGCAACAGGGCGACCGCTACCCCTACATCATCACCGACCGCTATGGCCCGATCGCCAGCCTGCCTGATTTCGTGCGTAAATCCCAACTCGCCAACTATGAGTGTTTCCGGGCGATGTACGAAGGCCGGTTTGCCAAGCTGTTCCACCCGGCAACCGGCGTCATCACCTGGATGAGCAACCCGGCCCAGCCGAGTTTCGTCTGGCAACTCTATAGCCATGATCTCGAGCCGAACTCCTCATTGTATGGCGCGCGCAAGGCCTGCGAACCGGTCCATATCCAGTTGAATCAGAAGGATTGGCACGTCGTGGTCGTCAACAACACACCCGAAGCGTTGAATGGGGTGACGGCCAAGACATCCGTGTACAACCTTGATGGCAGCTCCCAATACACCCACACCGATACCGTTACCGCCGCCCCAAGCGCCGCCACGGACATCGGCGCCATCGGTTTCCCCAGCGGGTTGTCGGCCGTCCATTTCATCAAACTCGAGCTGCACGACGGGAAAGGCCGGCTGCTTTCGGACAACTTTTACTGGCGCGCCGCCCCCGACGATGAGGACAATTTCCAGGCGCTGAACACGCTGCCTACAGTCGCCCTCGACATCCAGGCGACGCGGCGTGACATGGGCGGCAAGTGCCTCCTGGACGTAGTGCTGCGCAACCCCTCCCAGTCTATCGCGCTGATGAGCCACCTTCAGTTGCGGAAGGCCCGCTCCGGTCAGCGCGTCCTTCCCGTGTTCTATAGCGACAATTACCTGTCGCTGGTGCCGGGTGATCGCAAGACGCTCACCGTGGAGGCAGCCTCCGGTGACTTGGACGGTGACGCGCCCCTGCTGGCCGTCGATGGCTGGAACGTAACCGTGAATCTCACGCCCGCCTCTGGCAGCAGGGGCGTCCTGGTGGCGCCAAATATCGAGGCCCAGGTTCCTCGCGCGGCCGTTGCGACGCCCGCAAATGCAGTGGGGGAAATTCTGGGCATCAACTGCGGCGGCAGCCAAATCGGTTTCTTCCGCTTCGGCGCTCCGCCGCCCGAATTTGCCCAGGACCGCGACTATCAGGGCGGCAACACCGCCTCAATGCCTGATACCAGCACAGCCATTGACACCCAGGTCCCCAATGCGGCTCCAGCCGCCGTCTATCAGAGCGAGCGATGGGGAAAATGCATTTACACGATTCCCCTCAGGAAAGGGCAGCCTTGCACCGTTCGCCTGCACTTCGCCGAGGTCAGGCTTGAGCCACGCCAACGCAAGTTCAACGTTGATATCAATGGCCGCCGTGTGCTTGCCGACTACGACATCGCCGCCGAAGCCGGCAAAGACAAAGCGGTCGTGAAAGACTTCCAGGTTATCTCACCCGACGCCAACGGCAACATCGTCATCGCCTTCATGCGAGGCTCGGCCAATGAGCCCAAGATTTGCGGCATCCAACTTCTCAGGTGATCGGAGCGGGAAGCCGTCACCGCCAGCTCCATACAACGTTTGCTAAGCCATTTGAATCGAAAGGAACCACGGACACGAAGGTCATCGCGGGTTTCCTTCCGGATCGTTTCTTGAGCACTCGGCAGGCTTGCGCAACCGACTTTGCCTTCCGAAGCAGAGCCGTCACCAGACGGCACCGCTTCCCGACCACAGAGATAATCTTCCACGACATAGCCCCGAAAGATGCCTTCTTTCTCGCTCCACCTGTTCCCAATGTGTTGTCCTCAAAGTGTTACCTGTGTCCTGTCCCCATGCCGTGAGGGGAAAGGGGACGTTCGCGCAAAGCACCGCTTTCAGATTGGGTTTGACGTCCGGCCAAGATCCGCAGGTCGGTATGGCTGCGAGCCATTCATCGGTCCAACGCTCCGGCATTCCTGAAGGTTGCTGACTTCCGTCCGAGTTGGTAGTTTTGGCCCGTGAAACAGATTGGTAACCTTCCACGACGTGCATTCCTCAAGAGCCTTGGCCTCGTTGTGCCTGTGGCCGTGACCGGGCCGGGCTTTGCGTTCAGCCAAACCCAGACCGAATCGCTCGCTTCAGGAAGTCCGAAACGGGCTGCCGCGAGGGAAATGGCCGCGGACCTTGTAATCATTGGCGGGGGGGTAGGCGGATGCGCGGCGGCGTTAGCGGCAGCACGGAATGGCCTGCGCATGATCATGACCGAGGAGACGGATTGGATTGGCGGCCAATTGACCGCGCAAGCTGTGCCGCCAGACGAGAACCCGTGGATAGAGACATTCGGCGGCACGCGGAGCTACCTCAACCTGCGCCAGCAGATTCGCGATTACTATCTGCGCAACTATCCCCTCACCGCCGATGCGCGGGCCAAGCCTTATCTAAATCCGGGCAACGGCTGGGTCTCGCGCCTGTGCCATGAGCCGCGCGTCGCGCTGGCTGTGCTGCAGCAGCTTCTGGCGCCTTATGTTGGCGGGCAGAAGATCCTGATCTTACTGCGGCATAAGGTGGTGGATGCCTCGGCCACCGGCGACCGCGTCGAAGCCGTGCGACTATGCAGTCTTGAATCAGGCAACGAGCTTATCCTGCGGGCGCCTTACTTCGTGGACGCAACCGAGCTGGGTGATCTGCTGCCGCTGACGAAGACCGAATATGTCACGGGCGCGGAATCGCAGAAGGACACGGGCGAACCGCACGCGCCCACCGAGGCCGCGCCGCATAACATGCAATCTTTCACGTGCTGCTTTGCGATGGATTACCTGCGCGGGGAGGACCACACGATTGAGAAGCCACGCGAGTATGCGTTCTGGCGCGACTATGTGCCGGCCGTCAAGCCGCCGTGGCCCGGGCGTTTGCTGTCGTGGCCTTACAGCGAAGCCGTTACCAGCAAGCCCACCAGGCTGGAGACCGACCCGGAAAAGGGCACTGGCCTTTGGACCTATCGGCGCATAGCGGACAAGGCTCTCTTTGTTGGAGGCACCTACCCTGGAGATATCTCGCTGGTGAACTGGCCGCAGAACGATTACATGCTCGGCAACCTTTGCGAAGTAAGCGCCGAGGAAGCCGCGCGCCACGTGGACCGGGCCAAGCAGCTCAGTCTCTCGCTGCTTTACTGGCTTCAGACCGAAGCGCCCCGACCGGACGGCGGAACCGGCTGGAAGGGAATGCGATTACGGCCCGACGTGGTCGGCACGGAGGACGGGTTGGCGAAGTATCCCTACATCCGTGAAAGCCGGCGCCTCCGTGCCGAGTTTACGGTTCTAGAGCAGCACGTATCCACCGAGTTTCGCATGAAGGAGACCGAAGCGAAGCGCGAGGATGTGAAGGCGGCGGAGTTCAATGATTCTGTGGGCATCGGCAGTTACCGGATTGACCTGCATCCCAGCACGGGCGGGGACAATTCCATCGACATCAGTTCCCTGCCCTACCAGATCCCGCTGGGAGCGTTGCTGCCACAGCGGGTTGAAAACCTCCTGCCGGCCTGCAAGAATCTCGGGGTGACGCACATCACCAACGGCTGCTATCGGCTGCATCCGGTAGAATGGAACATCGGCGAAGTGGCGGGCGCGCTGGCCGCGTTTTGTGTGGCAAAGAAGCGTACGCCGCGCGAGGTGCGCAAACAGAGTGAGCTGCTGAAAAGCTTCCAAGCCCTGCTCACGAACCAGGGAGTGCCGCTTGCCTGGCCGAAGATCACGCCAAGGTAAGATATGAAACCCACAGGAAAGCATGCAGTGGTGCTGGTCACGGCACCGGACTTGAAGACGGCGCGCAAATTGGCCCGCGCGGCACTGGAGGCCCGGTTGATCGCGTGCGCCAACTTGATTCCCAAAATTGAGTCGCACTACTGGTGGCAGGGAAAGATTGAAAGCGGTGCAGAGGTGCTGATGGTGCTAAAAACATCCACCACCCGCCTTCCCGCTCTGGAGAAGCTGATTGTGGCCCAGCACCCTTACGACACGCCGGAGTTTCTCGTCCTGCCCATCAGTCGCGGGAACAAGCGCTACCTGGATTGGGTGGCAGAATCCGTGAAGTGAACCGTGCGAGGCCGGTGAGTTGAATCAGAACCATGGACCCGTTCTGGCCGCAGCATTACGACCCGCTCAATAATCCGGTCCTTTCTACAGTCGTCGCCGCGCTGCCGGTGGTGGTCTTGCTTGGCTCGATCGCCCTGCTAAGAATTCGCATCCACTACTCAGCCTTGCTCGGACTGGGCGCGGCCCTGGCCATAGCGTTGGGTGTGTATCAGATGCCGGCCAAAGCCGCCTGCGCGGCAACGCTTTACGGCGCGGCGTTTGGATTGTTTCCCATCGGCTGGATCATACTAAACGTCATCTTTCTCTACCAGCTCACCGTCAAGCGCGGCCTGTTCGAGGTGTTGCGCGACAGCTTGGCCAAGCTCGCTCCGGACCCGCGGGTGCAGGTGATCCTGATTGCCTTTTCGTTCGGCGCCTTCATCGAGGGCGTGGCGGGCTTCGGCACACCCGTCGCCATTACAGGAGCCATCCTGATTCAGCTCGGCTTCAAGCCATTGCACGCCTCCGGCCTTGCGCTCATCGCGAACACGGCGCCCGTGGCGTTCGGTTCGCTGGGCATTCCGATCACGACAATGGAACAAGTGACGGGCCTGGACGCGCTAAAGATCTCGGCGATGGTGGGGCGGCAATTGCCTTTCTTCTCCCTCCTTGTGCCATTCTGGGTGGTGGCTGCGTTCGCGGGCTGGCGCGGGATGCTGGGCGTTTGGCCGGCGGCACTGGCGGCAGGACTGGCTTTCGCCGTGCCGCAGTTCCTGGTGTCGAATTTCCATGGCCCGTGGCTGGTTGATATCACTGCGGGCGCCTGTTCCATCGCCGCGCTAGTCGGCCTGATGCGGGTTTGGCGGCCCAAGGAACGCTGGGCGGCCCTGACTAATGCACGGGCTGACAAACCTGCCGAGTGTCGAAACCGGCCTCTCACCCCGGCCCTCTCCCCATCCGATGGGGAGAGGGGGAAAGTGCTACGGCTTGGTGCGCAGGGTGCGGTACCAGGTGCGGCTCATGCGGCGGAACCCTCAGCCACGCGAAGTCAACGTTTCCGCGGCTGGGTGCCTTGGATAATCCTCACGGCGTTCATTATGCTTTGGGGCCTGCCGCAGTTTAAGGCCGCGCTCGACAATCTCGCCGCTCCCAAGCTGGCGGTGCCTTACCTGCACAAGGTGGTCCAGCGGGTGCCGCCCGTCGCGCCGCCGGATGCCAAGCCGGAAGCTGCCGAGTTCAAACTCAACTTTCTTTCAGCCACTGGCACGGCCATTCTGCTGGCGGCCATCGTGGCGGGGTTGGCAATCGGGTGCGGCTTCCGCGAACTGGTCCAGACTTATCTGGAGACCCTTTGGCGCGTCCGCTTCTCCCTGCTGACCATCGCCGCCATGCTCGCGCTGGGGAACGTGACCAAATACTCGGGCACCGATGCCACGCTGGGGCTGGCACTGGCGCATACGGGTTCCCTATATCCATTTTTCGGCACCCTGCTCGGCTGGTTGGGGGTGGCGCTCACGGGTTCGGATACCTCTTCAAATGTGCTCTTCGGGAGCTTGCAGAAAATCACCGCCGAGCAAACTGGGCTCAGCCCCATCCTCATGGCCGCCGCCAACAGCTCGGGCGGGGTCATGGGCAAGATGGTGGATGCGCAAAGCATCGTGGTGGCCAGCACCGCCACCAATTGGTATGGGCACGAGGGCAGCATTCTGCGCTACGTCTTTTTCCATAGCCTCGCGTTGGCGGCGCTGATGGGCCTGTTGGTTCTCCTCCAGGCTTACGTCGCGCCGTTCAGCCATCTGGTCGTGCGTTGATGAACGCTATAAGCTCTTGCGCTTCCGGCAAGGTTGCGGCAGATTCATGCAAAACAGACCGGGAAGCTTATGTCACTCGAATTAGAACTCCAAAAGTATCCTAAGGATGTCAAACTGAAGGACGGGTCCAAATGCAAGCTGCGCCCGCTGAGCAAGGACGATGAAAAGAACTTCCACCAGTTCTTTGTGGCAGTGCCTGAGCCCGAGCGCATGTTCATCAAACACCGCGTCAGTGAGCCGCAGGTCATTCGGGAGTGGTGCCGAAATATCGACCTGGGACGCAACCTGCCGCTGCTCGCCTTGATGGATGGCAAGATCGTCGGCGTCGCCACTCTGCATCAGCAGCTTGGCGGCTGGAAGCGGCACATTGGCCGCGTCAGCGTGCTGGTTGACCAGAAATACCGCGGACGGGGTCTCGCCCGGGCGCTGGTGACGGAAATGGTAACCCTCGCCCGCAACCTGAGCCTGGAGAAGGTCGAAGCGGAGTTCATTGGCGAGCAGGAAGCCGCCATCAAGATGTTTGCCCTGCTTGGGTTTAGCAATCTCGTGCGGCTGGAGAATTACGTGAAGGACATGCAGGCCATCTCGCACGACTACGTCCTGATGGGCGTGCAACTGAAGACTGACGAGGAATACGCGGGGATGGGTTGACGTGCCTCCCGAGACTTGCCCCAACTGCGGCGCCGAAGTCCCTCCCAAGGCCCAGGCCTGTCCGGAATGCGGTGCGGATGAAAAGACGGGCTGGTCGGAAGAAGCGCACGCGAGCGGGCTGGACCTTCCAGACGAAAACTTCAACTACGACGACTTCGTCAAACGCGAGTTCGGCGGCAAGACTCCTGTGCCGCACGGGATTCATTGGTTTTGGTGGGTGGTTGCATTGGTATTGGCGGTAGCCTTCGTCACCTTCTGGCTGCGATGAGTGGCTCGCCCCCAAGCGGCGGAAGCACCAGCACCCGCCTGGTATAGCTGGATGCGCTGCGGGATTTTGACATGTTCTGGATCATGGGTGGCGACTACGTGCTCCGCTCCTGGCCCAGGGTTCATGATTCGGCGATGACCCGAGGTCTGGCCGAGCAAATGGAACATTGCGAGTGGGCCGGGTTTGATTTCTGCGATCTCTGGTTTCAACCCTCCTGCCTGGCCATTCGCCCATTTGGAAGGGCGAGGGAGCCCGCCGGGCAGCGTGAAAGAAAAACCCTAAAAACCTCAAAAACAGGGCTTGCAAAGTCGCCGGGGCAAGTCTAGGCTGGCCCCTCTTTTTGGGAAAACCCTTTAGGACGAGCGGTCCGGACGTGGCCGCTGCAACAGAAAATGATGATTTATGGCAGTTAAAATTCGGTTGAAGCGAGTCGGGGCGAAGAACAAGCCTGCGTTCCGCATTGTTGTGGCTGATGGCCGCAGTCCGCGCGATGGCAAGTTCATCGAGGAGCTGGGCACCTATTTGCCTCGGAAGAAGAATGATAACTTCACCATGGACCTGGAGCGGGTCAAGTACTGGGTGAGCAAAGGCGCCCAGCCGAGCGAGACTGTCGCCAGCTTCATCAAGAAAGCAATCAAAGCCGCCGCAGCCACCGTTGCGGCATAACGATTGATTCGGGCTTATGCAAGCGTTTCTTGAATACGTCGTCAAAGGGCTGGTCCAGAACCAGGAAGCGGTGACGATCACCCCCGTGGAGCGCGAGGGCACGACGGTTTACGAGTTGCGCCTGCATCCGCAGGATGTTGGGAAAATCATCGGCCGGCAGGGCATGACGATCAACGCAATCCGCTCCCTCCTGCTGGCTGGCAGCGCGAAGAAGGGGCTGCGCTGCACGCTGGAAATCGTCGAAGATAAGCCGGCACAGTAAGCGCAGTTGGTGTTGGGGATTCGGCTTGTTTCCCGCGAAGAACGATCCGGCGGTGACACAAGCCCAGGCTCGAACACCAACCGGAAGATGAAAATCGACGTGCTGACGTTATTTCCCGCGATGTTCGCGGGGCCGCTCGACGAAAGCATTATCAAACGGGCGCGGGAAGCGGGGCGGCTGGATCTGGCGATCCATAATTTGCGCGACTACACGCACGACCGCCACAATACGGTTGATGACCGGCCTTTTGGCGGCGGACCGGGCATGCTGTTGAAGCCCGAACCGATCTTTGAAGCAGTGGAAAGTCTGGGGCGCGAGGGCACGCGGGTGATTTTGCTCTCGCCGACGGGCCGACCATTCAATCAGGCCATTGCCCGCGAACTGGCAGGGCTGGAGCATCTGCTGCTGGTCTCCGGCCACTACGAAGGTTTTGACGAGCGGGTGCGCGAGAAGCTGGCGCAGGACGAGCTGTCCATCGGCGATTACGTGCTGACAAACGGCGCGCTGCCGGTGATGGTGATTATTGACGCGGTCACGCGGCTGTTGCCGGGTGTGCTGGGCGACGCGGAAAGCGCCCAGGAAGATTCGTTCAGTCAGGGGCTGCTCGAATATCCGCAATATACGCGACCGGCTGACTTTCGCGGGATGAAAGTACCGGAGATTCTGCTCTCGGGCAACCATGCGGAAATCGCCCGCTGGCGGGCTGAGCAGGCCAGGCAGCGAACGGAAGAGCGCCGGCCGGATCTTTTGGAAAAGCGGAGTGATGGAGTGATGGAGTAATGGGTGTTTGGCCCAAGGCTCCATCGCTCCAGCACCCCAATCGGACAAATTTATGAATCAGGTATTACTAGATAAAATTGAGTCGGAACAGTATCGCAAAGAGGCCGTGGACTTCGGCGTGGGTGATACTGTGCGTGTTCACACCAAAGTGGTCGAAGGCGACAAAGAGCGCATCCAGATATTCACTGGTGTTGTGATTGGGCGCCGCGGTCATGGTTTGAATGAGATGTTCACCGTCCGCCGCATCAGCTACGGCGAAGGCGTGGAGCGGGTTTTCCCCGTGCATTCGCCGCGCGTGGAGAAGGTGGAGGTGGAGCGCAAAGGCTCTGTCCGTCGCGCCAAGCTGACTTACTTGCGCAATCGCGTCGGCAAGAGCGCGACGCTCGTTAAGGAAAAAGAAGGCCGTGTAACGGTCGGCGCCAAAGCGGCACCAGCGCCCGCACAGCCGTAAGCGGCGGGACCATCCAGTTTTGCAAGCGAGGCTCCGGCCTCGCTTTCTTTTTATTGACAATACTCATGTCCCGCTAACAAAGTGGCTCATGGTGTGCCGAATGTTCGCAGGCGGGGAAATGCCCTTTGAGACAAAGGGCTTCATTGTGAGGTCGGCCTCCGCGTTACATTGCTGGCAAACTTCGACGACCTGACGATGGGCTTCGTCGGCAAAACCTTTACCGATGGCGGCATTACTTTTTCCAACTTGGACACCCGAGGTGGGCCGTCTCACACGTTCGCCGTTCAGGTTGGTTCTGACGGGGTGGGCTTCTCACCACCGAATTACCTAGTCTTCGGAATTTACTCACCCCAAGCCGGTTTATTATTTGCCCGATTTGGATCTATGGATATTTCTTTCGCAGGTGAGGCGACGACAGTGAGCCTCGACGTTTACGCCTCTACGGGTTTATTCACTTGGGAGAACTCTCTTACTCTGCAAGGTTTGAAAGCTGGGGACGTGGTCGCTTCGGAAACAGTTCTCGCTTCTCAGTACTGGCCGTATGATGGTCTGCTAAACGTCTCAGGGGATTTTGATAGCGTACGATTGGTCGCCTCTGGACAATATGACCAAGGTGCCGTCATGCTTGGGGTGGACAACGTCAGCGTGACCATTGTTCCAGAACCTCACACCAACGGCCTAGTCGCTGCGGGCATAACCTCACTTGCCTTAGCCTACGCAGTAAAACGGTCACGCTCATATCGAAGCATGCAAATCCGACGTGCAATACGTTTGCCGCAAGAGCTCTCTAGCGTGTACACGACTCGTCCTCACGAAACCCCGACGGTGTGAATTCAGCAATGGGTGCGAGGTTCGCGCAACCGACCGGCGGCCTGGGCCGCAGGGACAACGGTCTCCTGGCGCGTCCTGAGGTCCTTGATTTTCGCCACCAACTCTCCCGCCGGATCGCGTTCGAGCTTGATCGTGTGCGCAGCTTTGAGCTCCTGGGCACGCTTGAACTGTTTGTCTGACTTGGCGGGCGTCAGGGAGTAGTCCGCTGCCAGGCCGGCGGCGCGCAAGTCATGAATCAGTTTCAGGGACTCGGAGCGCAGGTTTTCGTCTTCGATTAGGCAAAAGGCGTCGAGGGCGGCATCGAATTTCGGCAGCAAGGCGCGAGCCTTCAGGAATTCGAGCAGCACGACATCGCCCATGCCGAAGCCCAGGGCCGGGAGATCCACCGCGCCACCGCTGATGAGTTTGACGAGATTGTCGTAGCGGCCGCCACCGGCAATCGCACGGAACTCCCCCTTGCGGTCGAAGGCTTCGAAAACCACGCCAGTGTAATACGCCAGTCCACGGATGACGTGGTAATCGATTTTCACGTAGTCGCTGAGCCCGCGCGCGCCGAGATTCTTTAGGATCGCTTCCAGCTCCGCGGTGGGCTTGCCTTGTTCGATAAAGGACGTTACCTCGGCCAGGGAAAAGCCCAAGCGTTTGAGCTTCTCATCGCTCTGTTCCGGCGCCTCGCGTTCCAGCTTGTCGATGATTTGGTAGAAGCCGTATTCCTGCCCGGGATCGCCCTGGCGCTGACGGAAGTAATCCTGCCAGGCGTTGCGGCTGCTGAGGCGAACGACGAAATCCTTCTCCGTGAATCCAAAAGAGCGGAGCGTATCGATCAGGAGCGCAAGCAGCTCAGCATCGGCGGCGGGATCGCTCTCCCCGATAATGTCGGCGTTAAACTGGAAGTGCTCGCGCAAGCGGCCCTTTTGCTGGCGCTCGTAGCGAAAGAGCTGCGGCAGGGCGAACCATTTGCACGGTTTCTTGTAGCCCCGCTCGTAGGCGGCGATCATGCGCGCCAGAGTGGGCGTCATTTCCGGGCGCAGGGATACCTCGCGCTCGCCTTTGTCCTTGAAGTTGTAGAGCTGCCCGACGATTTCCTCGCCGCTCTTGGTGGTGAAGAGCTCCAACGGCTCAAGGGGCGGACCGTCGTACTCTCGAAAGCCGTAGCGCCGAGCCATCCCGCGCCACTTGTCGAAGATATACTGGCGGGCGTCAGCGCTCCAGAGGTCAGGCTTTGGCAACGGCTCAGGATAAAAATCGCGAAAACCGGGCAGACGTTCCATAATTGCAGGCAGAAGTTAGGCAGCGCGGCTCAAAAAGCAAAAGCCAAAGGCCGCGCCTGCCAGGGACTGGAGGTGCACGAAAGAATTGGCGGGCTGCCGCAACTCAGACCTTCGGCGATTGGGTGGGAGGCTTGCCAGCAGACTTGGTTGGAAGTTTGCCGACTTCAAGGCGCATTTCCCTCCCGGCCTTGAACTTGACCACGCTGCGTTCAGGGATAGGCACGTCGGTTCCCGGCGCAGTAGGATTGCGGCCAGTCCGCGCTTTGCGCACCCTGACTTCGAATATGCCGAAGTTGCGCAGTTCCACTTTTTCCCCTTTGGCCAGGGCCTTGATTATGTGATCGAACGTTCTTTGGACGATGTCGAGCACGTGCTGCTGAACCAGATCGGTATCCTCGCAGATGCGAATCACCAGGTCGCGCTTTGTCAGAGTCATAGGCAATGTGGTTTGGCGTTAAATCCCGTCAGTTCCTATGCTTATAGCTCCTGCCGCCCGCTGGGTCAAGCCGGGAAATTTATGAATTCTTGGGGCGCGGCAGCCCCCTTCCCCGCCGGCTCATTTGGCGGTCTGCACGCTGCCGATGAGTTCGCCCATGTCCCTGATGCCCTTCTGCTGCATGAACTGTCGCAGCCCGGCGACCACCTGCAAGGCCGTTTGCGGCTCGTAGAAGTTGGCCGTTCCCACAGCCACCGCAGTCGCACCAGCCATGATGAACTCGATGGCGTCGGCGGCGGATTGGATGCCGCCCATGCCGATGATGGGGATTTTCACCGCTTTCGCCGCCTCCCAGACGAGCTTGATGGCGATGGGCTTGATGCACGGCCCCGTCAAGCCGCCCGTGACGTTGGCCAGGCTGGGCCGGCGCGTCTCAATGTCGATCGCCATGGCCGGGAAGCTGTTCATGATCGACAACGCGTCGCTGCCAGCCGCTTCCGCCGCTTTCGCGTAAGGCGCGATGCTGACCACGTTTGGGCTCATCTTGGTGATCAAGGGGAGTTTCGTCGCCTTCCGGCACTCGCCCACCACCTGGCTGAGTAGTTTCAAATCCGTTCCGAACTGCGCGCCTCCGGCCTTAATGTTGGGGCAGGAGACGTTCAACTCCAGCGCCCCGACACCTCCGAGGGCGTCGAATCGCCGCGCCACTTCGGCGTATTCCTCGACCGTGGTGCCCCAGATGTTGATAATCGTGGGCACCTTCAGCCCTTTCAGGAACGGCCAGTATTTCCGGATGAAACCGTCCACGCCCGGTCCCTGGAGGCCAATGGCGTTGATCAGGCCGCTGGTAACCTCGACCGTGCGAGGAGTCGAGTTGCCGCGAACGGGTTCGAGCCGGATGCCCTTGACGACGACCGCGCCGAGTTGGTTGAGATCAATGAGTTGGGCATATTCGACGCCGTAGCCGAAGGTGCCCGAGGCCACGGTCACCGGGTTCTGCAGGGTCAGCGCGCCGATCTTGACGGACAGGTTCATTCGGCTGCCTCCCAGGCAATTTGCCGGAAGTCAAAGACCGGCCCTTCCGTGCAGGTGCGCTGGTATTCCCAACTATCGCCGGCCTTGATGGGGACCACGCAGGTCAGGCAGACGCCGATGCCGCAGCCCATGTGTTCGTCGAGTGAAAGCTCTGCCGGCAGGTTAAATTCGGCGGCGAGCCGCCCAACGGCTTTCAACATTGGGGTGGGCCCGCAAGCGAAGAGCTTGCGGCCCGGTGTGCGCTGCTTGAGCTCGGTCAGTAACGCTTGAGTCACGAGGCCCTTTTCGCCGTGGCTGCCGTCCTCAGTCGTCACGCGTACCTCCCAGCCGAGTGCGTGAAACTCCTCTTCGCATAGAATGTCCACCCGCCGCCGTCCGCCGACGAACACGACGCCCTTTTGCGGCGAGCGTCGGGCCAACAGGTAGAGCGCGGCCATCCCGTAGCCGCCGGCGACCAGGAGCGGGGTCTCGCCGGCCGGGGGCGGCACGGTGAAGCCGTGGCCAAGCGGGCCGATCATGCTGAGTTCCTCGCCGGGGCGCATGCACGAGAGCACTTCGGTGCCCCGGCCAATGGTCTTGTAAAGGATGGACAGGGTGTCGCCGGAGACCTGGAAAATGCTGAAGGGCCGCCGCAACAATGCCTCCTTGAGCGGCAGAATACGAACATGGGCAAACTGCCCCGGTTGCACCAGCGGAGCAATGCCCGGCGCGCGGACAACCAGTCGGAAGTAAAAATCGGTGTCGCGCTCGTTGGAGACAATCTGGACCGTTTGCTCAACCATCGTCGATGCCGAGCATGGGCGGGGCTAAGCGAGGTGTCAATGTTGCGCTGGGACTTCGAGCCATCCGTCAGTTCAAGCCTCCGGCTTTACCGGAGGAGACTGCGGGCTCAATTCTCTGCAGCGCCTCTGCGGCGGCGGCGCGCACGGAATTGTCTTTGTCCTGTGCCAGTCGGACTAGCTCCGGGACGGCGGGTTTGGCCGGCGCGCCGATCTTGCCCAGGCTGCGGGCCGAGGCTTCGCGAACCGCGGCAGACTGGTCCTGCAGGGCCTGGACCAGCGCCGGCACGGCGGGTTGGGCTTTCCAGCTCATTTCACCCAAGGCGTTGGCGGCTGCCAGGCGTACAGCCGGGTCGGCGTCCTTCAGCGCGACCGCGATCGCTCTTATGACCGCTTCATCGGCGGCATGGATCGCGCCGAGCGTTTCAATCGCCTGCCGTCGCGAAGCGGGTTCTTCATCCTGGAGCATCTGCAGCAGCGGCGGCCCGGCCAACCGCCGCGAGGGAGTCAGCGCGATCAGTGCCTTGGCAGCGCCCTGTCGCGCGAGACCCTTGTCGTACTCGATTGCATGAAGCAACGCCGGAATGGCGGCCACTCCCATCGCCGACAGGGCTTGGCCGCTCGCAGTGCGAACCGTCTCGTTTTCGTCCTTGAGTGCCTGAGTCAATGTGGAGATGGCCGGCTTGGCGGCGGGACCGGCGGCTACGAGTGCGCTGGCGGCGGCGAGGCGGAGATTCGTGTCCTTGCTGGTCAGCGCGTTGATCAACTCAGGTATGGCATCTCCGCCGATGCGGCCCAGCGCCATTGCCGCGTCCGAGCGGACCTCGCGCTCATTGCTGCGCAGCGCTTGGGCCAAGGCGGGAATGGCTGCTTGGGCATCTGGTCCGATGACTGCGAGCGCGCGGGCTGCCGAATCCTGAACAAAAGCGGCCTCGGGCATTCGAACGTTTCGCACGATTAACAGCCGGAACTGCCGCGGCACTGCTCGCGGGAGGGACCACCCCAGCTTCCGGAAGAACGAGTCTTTCGCCCGTAGCATCCTGATCAGCTCCGGCACGGCGTTGGTCCCCATCGCTTCCAAGGCAGCGGCAGCCTCGTCGCGCGATTTGGGACCGGGAGAATAAAGCTGCGCGGCCCACGCCTTGACCGGCTTCCCGTGATAGAGAAAGCGCTCCGAATTCCGCCGGCAGACCAGTATCCCGGCCAGCACGCAAACCCCGATCACGCTCAGGCCGATGAGCAGGCGCTTCTTCACCCCGCGACTCGTTCCGGCGCGCGAAGCGCTTCGCCGACGGGCGCCCCGTTGCGCCGGGCGGCCGCATGGGCGCACACGCTGCGGTAAGTCGCCATCGCCAGCAGCGGCCAACTATTCCGGTACATGTCGTACTTGAGGTAGAAGACTTTCGGAAAGCCCGTGCCGGTGGTCTCGTGCTCCGTCCACGAGCCGTCCGGGTTCTGCGTGCGAATCAGATACTCGATGCCGCGCCGGAGACTGGGCCGATCCGGATCGTCGAAGGCGCACAAGCCCATGACAGCCCAGGCGGTTTGCGACGCGGTGCTGGGTCCCTGGCCTTTGAAAACGGGGTCGTCGTAGGTATTGCAGCGCTCGCCCCAACCCCCGTCCTCGCGCTGCACGCTTTCCAGCCAGTCCCGGGCTTTGGTCAGCCACGGCTCGTTCATGTCGAGCTTGAGGGCGCGCAGGCCGCGCAACACCTGCCAAGTACCGTAAATGTAATTCACGCCCCAGCGGCCATACCACGAACCGTCCTCCTCCTGATGCTCGCGGACAAAGCGCAGCGCCTTCTGCACCTGCGGATGCTCCACGCTCCAGTCTTCGTAGCCGAGCAGCTCCAAAATGCGTGCTGTGATGTCGGCGCACTCGGGGTCCAGCATCGCGTTATGGTCGGCAAAAGGCACCTTCTCCAGCACGCCTTTAGTGCAGTCCTTGTCAAAGGAAGCCCAGCCGCCATCCTTGCATTGGAAGGTCATCATCCAGTTCAGGCCGCGCTGGAAGCATTCGTCGCGCTTCTGCCGGTCATCGGTGGGGACCTTACGCAGCGCCAGGAGAACCATCGCGGTGTCGTCCACGTCCGGGTTCCATTGGTTTGCGAACTCAAACACCCAGCCGCTGGGTTCGACTTTGGCGGGGTTCTTGTACTGCCAGTCGCCCCGGAACCGGATCTCCCGGTCCATGAGCCACTCGGTGGCGCGCTTCAGAGCGGGGTGCTCGGCCGGCAGGCCGGACTCGTGGAGGCAGATGTTGACGATGGCGGTGTCCCACACTGGCGAAAGGCAGGGTTCGATGTGGACGCTCTGCTCGGTTTCATGCTCCAGCTTCTTCAACTCGCTCTCCGCCCGCACCACTTGCGGGTGATCGTCCGGGTACCCAAGCGCTTTGAGCGCGACGAGCGAGTTGAGCATGCCCGGAAAAATGGCCGCCAGCCCGTCTGATCCCTCAAAACGCTCCAGCATCCATTGCTCGGCTTTGCGCAAGGCCCGCTTGCGGAAGGGATGGATGTTGTGCTGCGCGAACCATTCCGCGAATTTGTGCACGCGGTCGAGCCAGAGGAAGAAATTGCGCCAAGTGATCCGCTCCGGGTCGGGCGCCGGGGCCAAGTCGCGCTCGTGGATGCCTTCCGGGTAAAGCTCGTTCAGGTTGATGTTCTTCTTCAGCAGGCGGGTCGGCTTGAAATGATTGATGATGGCCAGCGGCACAAGCATCGACCGGCTCCAGGAACTCATCTCGTTGAGGTTCACGTAGAACCATTTGCCAATAAGGATGAAATCGCTGGGAATGGTCGGCACATATTCCCAGGGGAACAAGCCCAGCAGCGCCAGATACAGCTTCGAGAAGGTATTCAGGCGCGGCACGCCCCCGAAGTTCAAGGCCACTTCCCGCGCGCGCAACATGCGCGGGTCGGTCACCGGCACGCCGGCCAGCTTCAGCGCCAGGTAGGCTTTGATCGTCGCGTTCACCTCCGCCGGGCCGCCGTAATAGATGTTCCAGCCCCCGTCCGGCAACTGCATCGAGAAGATATGATTCACCGCCTTGCGCTGCCATTGGGCATCCACTTTGTCGTCCCAATGATGGTAGGCGATCATGTCCGCCACCAGCGTCGCATCCACCATCAGCTCGCCTACCCAGTAGCCCTCGGGCTTCTGCTGGCTGAGCAAATACTGCTGCGACCGCTCAATGGCGGCTTCCAACTCAATCTGAGGCTGGAACCCTAAGTCCTGCTGACGCGGGTTCTCCTCTAAACTGCTCTCTCGCACCGATACTACATCCACAGCCATAGTCTGCGGGCTAACGCCCAAAGTGTAAAGCGCTAAGGAAACTCTGGCGGGGCAGCCCAGCGCCGTTCCTCACTCGGCATCCTTTGTTGTCTGCATCGCCTGCGCGACCTGCTCGATCGCCTCCATGTGGTGCTGGCGGTGCTTCTCGAGCGTCGCCTTCCAGGTCGTCTGGAGGAAACCCAGCAGATGCCCGGGGGCGAGGCTTCGGTTGCACTCCCCGGCGAGCGCCACGAAATTCGTCGCGTTGTAATAGTTGCTGCCGGTCGGAATCTGGTCATAGCCATGCTCTTCCAGCCCCCGAAATGCTTTGGCCCGGTCGTCCTGCGGGTCAAACTTTGCCTCATAATACCAGTTACTCTGGACCACTGGTTTCGGCATCTTCCGGTAAAACAACTCTGGATGGTGCCAGACATAATCCGACCAGATCCACGGACGCGAGCCGCCCTTCTCCACCTGCCCGGCCAGGAACAGGAAGTCGCGCCACCACGCCTCGTACTGCCGGACGACCACGTGCTCGTAATACTTCTGGCTCCCGTAGTCCTCCTCGTCCATTCCCAGGTGGAAGAACCGGGGCCGCCCGAAGAGCTGGTTCACCTCGGCAATCAGATCGCGGCAGACGCGATAGTACGTGTCCGTCGAAACGCAGTGTCCGTATTTGCCCAGCCAGGCGTCATGCGTGGTCGAGAAGTTCAGCTTCGGGATCGGCTCCAGGCCCAGCGAGCGCAGCCGCTTCAGTTCACCACGCAATTCGGTTGTGCTCCAGGCGCCCTTAACCGCAATCTCGGGGTGGCTCTTGTACTTCACCCCGTCGCCCAGGTCGATCACCACCATGTTCATCCCGGCTTGATGCATCTTCTTCAGGATGTCGTCCCACAGGCTCCGATCAAACCGGAGGTCGGGCCGGTAAATGGAGTCGTCACCCTTAAGCTCCGGCGCATCCCAGTCGCACCACATATTCACGCTCAGATGCAGCAGATTGCCCCAAATCATCGGGTGTTTGCCACCCCGCGCCGCACCTGCCGACGCGGCTGGCTCTGCTCCCTGGGCCGGCGCACCGGCTACGAGGGTTCCAACCGATGCCGCCGCCCCGAGCCTCAGAAAATCTCTGCGATCCATCATCATGCGCGCGAGCGTAACCGCACCCACAGCCCGGTCAAACCCGAAGTCGAGCCTCTTGCTGCCCCCACGACTCTGCCCCACCTGGAATAAACCTGCCGCGCAAGTGCAAGTGCTCAATGGTGACACTTGCTCCACCACTGCCACCGGGAGCTGGAGAAAAGTAGCTAGCGCATTCACTAATGCCCACGCACACACCGAAACCCGAGGTAGAAGTAAGCTTGGTACGGTTCCGATTCGACGTCGTCGCGGTAGGCGCACCGCGCGTAGCCGGCATTGTTGTCCCAACTTCCGCCGCGCATCACACGGTAGCTCCCGATTGCCGGTCCGGTTGGGTTTGAAGTCGTTGGTTGACCATAGAGCGTCCCATACCAGTCCTGGCACCACTCCAAAACATTCCCTGCCATGTCGTATAGCCCGTAGCCATTCGGCGCAAAGGATCCTACCGGACTCGTGTAGGGAAGTCCCCCGATCAGCCCGGTTGCATTGTACCCGACGGGGCCCAAATCGTAGGCAAATAAGCTGCTGTTTCCGAGGTAGTTGGCCTGAGATTCTGAAATCGTGTTGCCCCAGGGAAACCGTTGGCCGATCAAGCCACCCCGCGCCGCCCGCTCCCACTCCGCTTCCGTTGGCAATCGATAGCCATTGGCTGCCCAATTCACAAAAACCGCATCCGTTTCACCACTGGTGTAAACCTGCGTGAACCCCGCATCCAAGCAATACACCGGCGTCAAACCATCTTTCTGTGACCGCGCGTTGCACCACTTCACACAGTCATACCAATCCACCGTCTGCACCGGATGATTCGCCTTCTTGCCCGAACCCCCAAACGTAAAACCATATCCCTGGGTCTTGGCCCAAGTGTAGATCGAGCGCCAGGACCCGTACTGCACCGGATACGTGTCCATGTAAAACTCTGACACTGTTACGTTCGTGGGCCTGGCGTCGAGGAGGCCATCCAGAGTATCCCCCATGGTGAACGTTCCCCCAGGAATGTCCGTCATGAGGCGCCATA